>Ga0209946_1000014_pt1 | contig 77327 bp, 81 predicted proteins | sample SalPon2_A_H2O_MG_FD_185704 | JGI IMG/M metagenome (GOLD analysis project Ga0209946, IMG submission 185704) | Salt pond water microbial communities from South San Francisco under conditions of wetland restoration - Salt Pond MetaG R2_A_H2O_MG... | ecosystem: Environmental > Aquatic > Non-marine... | reverse complement strand
AGCTCCGATAATGAGCAACGCGCACGGAGGCGACGACCACGGCCACGACGAGGGTCACACCCGGGACGTGCCCGCCGAACAGACCACGCTCTCGGTGCCGTCGATGGACTGTGCCTCCTGTGCGGACAAGGTGACGGGGGGATTGGAGTCGGTGCCGGGCGTTACCCGCATCGACGCGAACCCGACGACCGGCACCGTCGAGGTCGACCACGAAGCCGGGACGACGCTCGCCGACCTCGAACGCGCCGTCGAGCGCGCGGGGTACGAGGTCACCGACGCGGACGACGGTGACGAGCGGTCGGGTACGTGGACCAGTACCCGCGCGCTTGCCACCTACGTCGCCGGCGTCGCGACCCTCGCCGGACTCCTGCTCGCGAACCCGCTCACGCAGGCTACGGGGCCGACAGTCGAGGGGTTCCCGGTCGGCGATGTCGCGTACCTCGCTGCGGTCGCCGTCGGCGGGGCTGCCGTGTTCCGCAACGGGTACTACTCGCTGCGCCAGCGGAGTCTCGACATCGACCTGCTGATGTCGGTCGCCATCCTCGGCGCGCTGGCCGTGAGCGTCGGCTTCGGCGAACGCCTCTACTTCGAGGCGGCGATGCTCGCGACGCTGTTTTCGATTTCGGAGCTGCTGGAACGGTACGCGATGGACCGCGCCCGCGGCTCGCTCGCGGAGCTGATGGAACTCGCCCCGGACGATGCGACCGTCATCCGTGACGGCGAGGAGGTGACGGTCGCGGCCGACGCGGTCGCGCGCGGTGAACGCGTCGCCGTCCGCCCCGGCGAGAAGATCCCCCGCGACGGGGTCGTGCGCGACGGGACCAGCGCCGTCAATCAGGCTCCCGTCACCGGCGAGTCGGTCCCCGTCGACAAGACGGCCGGCGACGAGGTGTTCGCCGGCACCATCAACGAGGGGGGATACCTCGAAATCGAGGTGACGAGCGACGCCGGCGAGGACACCATCGCGACCGTCCTCGAGCTCGTGGAGGCGGCACAGCGCGACACGACCGACCGCGAGCAGTTCGTCGAGCGCTTTGCCGGCTACTACACCCCGCTTGTGGTCGGAGTCGCGATACTGCTCGCACTTGTTCCGCCGCTTTTCCTCTCGGGCGCGTGGGAGACGTACATCGTCTACGGGCTGACGCTGCTCGTGTTGGCGTGTCCCTGCGCGTTCGTCATCTCGACGCCCGTCACCGTCGTCTCCGGCATCACGAGCGCCGCCCGCAACGGCGTCCTCGTGAAGGGCGGCCGCCACCTCGAAACGATGGGTGACGTGGACGCCGTCGCCTTCGACAAGACCGGCACGCTCACGAAGGGGGAACTCACCGTCACCGACATCGTCCCGCTGGGCGACAACGACGAACAGGACGTGCTCCGGTGTGCGCGCGGACTCGAGCGCCGGTCTGAACACCCGATCGGCGAGGCAATCGTCGCCCGCGCTGAGACCGCCGACGTAGCAGAGCGCGACGTCAAGGCGTTCGAGGCGCTCACCGGTCAGGGAGTCACCGCCGACCTCGACGGGACGACCCACTACGCCGGCACGCCCGACCTGTTTTCGGAGTTGGGCTTCGACCTCTCGCACGTCCACGCCGCGACCGACGGCGGACAGCTCACCCGCACGACCCGGAACATCTGCGCCCGGACGGGCTGTCTCGACCTGCTGGACGACGTGATTCCACGGCTCCAATCGGAGGGGAAAACCGTCGTCCTCGTCGGTACCGACGAAGAGGTGGAGGGTGTCGTCGCCGTCGCCGACGAGGTGCGGCCCGACGCCGGCCGCGTCGTCTCGACGCTCCGGGAAGCCGGCGTCCACGTCGCGATGCTCACCGGCGACAACGACCGCACCGCCCGCGCCGTCGCCGACGAGGTGGGTATCGACGACGTGCACGCGAGTCTCATGCCCGACGAGAAGGTGGCCGCCGTCGAACAGCTGCGTGAAACCCACGGCACGGTCGCGATGGTCGGTGACGGCGTCAACGACGCGCCCGCGCTGGCGACCGCTGATGTGGCCGTCGCGATGGGTGCTGCCGGCACGGACACGGCTCTCGAAACCGCCGACATCGCGCTGATGGCAGACGACCTCTCGCGGCTCCCGTATCTCCACCGGCTCTCCCGGAGTGCAAACGGAATCATCCGACAGAACATCTGGACGAGCCTCGGCGTGAAGGCGCTCCTCGCGGTCGGGGTGCCGCTCTCGCTGGTTCCGATTTGGGCGGCGGTGTTGGCCGGCGACGCCGGCATGACCGTCGGCGTCACCGGAAATGCGATGCGACTCGCCGGACTCAGTCCCGAGAAGTGAGCCGCCGGAGCGTCTCGACCGCCCCGTCACCGATTGCGTGGCCCACGCCCTGATACGTCTCCGCGCTCGCGGCTGCACCCATCTCCGAGAGCGCCGCGGCCGTCGCCTCGGCGTGCTCGACGGAGACGTGGGGGTCTTCCGTTCCGACGCCACAGACCGCCGGCGTCCCGTCCAGAGTTCCCTCGCGCGGGCCAATCTCGTCGGTCGGACCGAGCAGTCCTCCGGCGAGCGCGACCAGCCCGCCGTAGCGACGGGGTCGCCGCATCGCGAACTCCGTCGCCACGCTCGCACCCTGTGAAAAGCCCGCCAGCACCACCTCCTCGGGGTCGACACCCATCGCCTCGGTCTCGTCGAGTGCACGCTCTATCTGGCCGAACGCGGAGTCGAGATACGCCTGCCGGCGGTCAGTCACCGGATCCGTCAGCTCGCCCGGATACCAGACCCGGCCGGCCGCGGCCGGGGCGAGATACCGGACACCCCGTTCGTAGATGTCGTCTACGAGCCGGAGGATGCCGGCCGACGAGTCGCCGCGACCGTGGAGTAGTATGAGAGCGCGCTCGGTCGCCTGTGGCGGTGCACCGGCGCTCTCGATTCCCTCCCCCGCGTGTGGGTCGATGTCGCTCACGGCTCGAGCGGAAGCTGTGACTCGATGAGCTCGCGGTCCTCCTCGAACCACTCTGGCAGATACAGGTGGTCACCGGGCGCGGGGTCGTCTCCGAGCATGTCCATCGGCTCGGTCGCGAGTTCAAACAGGATACCGCCGGCGTCACGCACGTACAGCGAGTGGTAGAAGTGGCGGTCTTTCACGTACGAGGCCCGCATGTCCTCGCGGCCGGCCAACTGCTCGCGCCACTCGTGGAGCCGTTCTTCGCTGTCGACGCCGAACGCGACGTGGTGGATGGTGCCGGCTCCCTCCCGGCCGAACTCGGTCTCGCGGTCGAGGATGTCGACGACGCCGCGGCCGGTCTCGTACCGGACGCGTTCGCCTTCCTGTCCGCCGCGCTCGAAGCCGAACGTCTCCAGAATACTCGCCGTCACGAACGGGCTCGCCGAGAGCAGCGAGACGCCGGAAACCCCGCGTGTCGCCGTCGACTCCGGGACGGTCTCCGTCCACGGCTCGCCGTGACCCTCGGTCTCCACGAGCGCGAGGTGCGTCCCGTCGGGGTCTTCGAGCGTGAGCGTCGGCTCGCCGAACCGCTCGGTCCGCTCGCCGACCGTCCCCGCGCTCTCGGCGACACGGGCGTCCCACTCGTCGAGCGAGCCGCTCGGCACGGCGAGGGCTGTCTCGGAAATCTGTGGCCGGCCCACCCGGCCGTCCGCCTCGTCGCGAAACGGGAGGAAGGTGACGGCGCTCCCGGCGCTGCCTGTCGCGTCGCCGTAGTGGAAGTGGTACTCGAAGCGGTCTTCCATGTTGACCGTCCGCTTCACGAACCGGAGTCCGAGCGTGTCGGTGTAGAAGTCGACGTTCGCCCGTGCGTCACGGACGATTCCCGTGACGTGGTGGATACCCGTCGGATGCATACACGCCGTTCACGCTCCACCGGTATAACGACGCCAGCGACGCGCGTGCCACTGACACCGGCGTCACCCGGCGACGTGGACGCCCGCGACTCCTTATGTAGGACGGCCACCAATAATGTGTATGGCAGACGACAGCCCCGAAATCACCGCCGAGCAGCCAGACGCACCGTTCAACACCACCGGCACCGACCACATCACGGTCTGGGGATCGAACGAGGAGGACACCCTCGCATTCTACCGCGACCTGCTGGGGATGCCCCTCGTCCTCCGCCAGCCGAACCTGGACGACCCCTCCCAGACACACCTGTTTTTCGACACGGGTGACGGCCGGATGCTCACCTTCTTCGTGAGCGACGACCGCCCGTCGGCGGCGGGACAGCGACCCCAGACCGGCGCGGTCCACCACCTCTGTTTCAGCGTCGACCCGGAGCGGTTCGAGGAGATGGAAGAATCCATCAAAGACGACGGCCGCGGCTACAACATCTTCGACCGCGGTATATTCTACTCGTTGTACACCCAGGACAACAACGGGCTGGTCATCGAGATCTCGACGGACGTGTTCGACATCCCGGACGACCGGAAGGGCGAAGTGTTCGCAACCGCGCAGCGACTCCGCGAGGAGGACGGTGCCGACTTCGCGGAACGCGAGCACATGCGCCGCGCCATCGAGGAGCTCGGCATGGAGGTCCACGAGTACGACCTGCCGGAGGCGGCCTCGGGGACGGGCGTGTGAGCGAGATACGAAGATTCAAACCCGACCGACGTAACCCACGGCTGTGAGCACTGGGGGACTCGAAACGGCGATTCGACGCATCGAACTGACGGACGACGAGCGCCGGACGGTCGCGCACGCACTCGATGGGGGCTACTACGAACAGCCGCGTGAGACGACACACACCGACATCGCCGCGGCGCTCGACAGCGACCCGATGTCCGTCGCGAAGACGCTCCGACGGGTGGAGCGACACGCGCTCTCGACGCTGCTCGATTAAAAGTCGCTCATGATCTGGGCGAACTCTTCGGGTCCCAGATTCGACAGCATCTCGTCGGTCTCTTGCTTGAGTCGCTCGCGCTCCGCGAGCAGCGACTCGAACTCGTCGCCCAACTCCTCGTCCGGATACTCCGAACGGAGTAGCTCTATCTTGCGTGTCACCGACAACAGCTCGGTGATGCGTTCGTCGTAGCCCGCCCGCGCGAGCAGTCTCTCGACCGTCTCGGCCAGCTCCTCTGGGTCGACCGGCTTCTCCAGATAATCGTCGAACGCCATGTCGGCTACGTCGAGTTCCGGTGAGACGCCGGTGACCATCGCGACCCGGCAGTCGTAGCCCCGCTCGCGAATCACCTCCAACACCTCGCTGCCGTCCATCCCCGGCATCTTTCTGTCGAGCAAGACCACGTCGACGCCCTCGAGCATCTCCAAGGCCTCCTCGCCCGACTGTGCGGTCCGGACCTCATAGCCGTCGAGCCACAGCGCGAACGCCTGTGTGACCCGCGGCTCGTCGTCGACGGCCAACACCACTGGCTCGGCCTGGTGCTCCTCGTCCGCGTCGTCGGCCTCGACACGGTCCGAGGTGGCCGTCATCTGGTCGTCACCTCGTGGAACGCGAATCGGGCACCGCCCTCGTCGCTCTCGCCGGCCTCGACCCGCCAGCCGTGCCCTGCGCGACAGTCCTGACGATGTTCAGCCCGATTCCCGTCCCGGACTCGCTTTCCGTGTAGCCGTGGTCGAACAGCTGCTCTCTGTCGACGTGGCCCAGCCCGCCCCCGTCGTCGTTGACGGCGAAGCCGTCGTGGGTGGCCTCGACCCAGATCGACTCTGCACCGCCGTGTTCGCGGGCGTTGGGAAAGAGGTTCTCGAACAGCGTCTGGAGCCGCTCCGGGTCGGCCTCTAGGGTCACGTCGTCGCTCTCGAACGCGATGTCGCCGTGGCCGGCGACGTTCCACGCGTCCGACGCGACGGCTTCGAGCGACACTTGCTCCGTCTCGTCGACCGTCTGGCCCTGCGTCGCGAGTTCGAGCACGTCGTCGACGAGTTCGTCCATCCGGTCGAGTAGCTCGTCCAGTTCCTCCAGCGCCTCCTCGTCGTCGGTCGCCTTCGCGACCGCGAGGGTGGCTTTCGCCATCTGGAGCGGGCTCCGGAGGTCGTGGCTCACGACCGACGCGAACCGTTCTAACTGCTCGTTTTGCTGTTCGAGCTTGCGCTCACGCTCCTTTCGCCCGGTCACGTCGCGCATGATGCCGGAGAAGACATTCTGGCCGCCGTACTCGTACTCCTCGAATGTAATCGACACCTGTACCTCGTGGCCGTCGCGGTGTTCCGCCGGGAGTTCGATACCGCTCCAGTCGAGGGTTCGCTCGCCGGTCTCGATATACCGCTCGATTGCCGCCCGGTGGGCGTCCTGGAAGCGCTCCGGCATGATCGTAGTCAACGACTCCCCGACAAGCTCCTCGGGGTCGTAGCCGAACATCTTCTTAATGGCGTCGTTGGCGAACCGGATCCGGTCGTCCGTGTCGATTGTGATGATCGCGTCCGAGCCGTTCTGGACCAACGCCTCGAAGAAGGCACGGTCAGTGAACGAGTTCGGCTGGGCACCGGCAGCCATAGTTACTGTCTACTAGTTTGTGAGCGACGTTGATAAAGACTGCCGGGCGTCTCAGCGACTGAATCTACGCACGTCTGCTACTCGATGTGCTCGCCTTGATACGTCCCATCGTATCTACCCTCGTGGTCCGCCGCGGCGAGGACGAACTGCGCGATGCGTGCGCCGGCCTCCAGTTCGACGGTGTGGCCCACCCGGAGGAGTCCCTCGCCGCGACCCTCGTAGCCGGCGTCCCACACCGCCGTGTTCAGCATACAGGAGTTGCGCATCAGCGACGAGCGGGGATAGACGAAGCCGACGTGGCCGTCGGGCACGGCGACGGTCTCGCCGTAGCGTGCGATGTACGCGCCCGGTTCAAGCCGGTAGACGCCTTCCTCCGGCGCTACGGTCTCGCGCTTCCCGACCGTCTTCCCGTCCGTGCCGATACGGCCCGGTTCCGTCTGGCGTTCCACGGCCGCGAGCGTCAGGTCGACGCCGTTTGGCTGTATCTGGTCGTCTGTGACGGGTTCGAGCCGCTCGGCGACGTATCGTCCGCTCTCGTACATACGTCGGCTCGCGGAGCGACTCGCAAAGCCGTGTCGGTCACACCGTCGGCGTTTTCCACGCCCGTCTCCTCGGTCCGGCATGGAGCAGACGACGACCGGGCAGTTCCGCGTGCTCGCCGGCCGGGACGGCGACGAGTGGCTCCTGCTCGACACCGAGAGCGGCGACCCAACCTACGTCGCCCGGGGTGACGCCACCGATCTCGAGCCGGGCTACCGCATCGACGCCACCCTCGCGTGGACCGACGGGGACCCGACGCTTGCCGACCACGAAGTGACCGACGAGACGCGAATCCGGTTCACGCGCACCGACGAGGCGATTTTCGAGGCCGCCACCCGCTGTTGGGACGACGCCGTCAGCGAGGGAAGCGGGATGAACGCCCGCGTCACCCACGGCACCGACGGCGACGCCAACGGCATCGTCTACACCTTCGCCGACCAGCCCGGCCAACAGGACGTGTTCGCCGAGTTCCGCGACGGGGTGAAACCCCTCGAGCCGCTGCTCGTGCGCGCAGCGGGTGGCCGCGACGGCTACCACGAGGAGCGTCAGGGCGCGAGTCCCCCGTTCGAAGTGTTCGTCATCGACCCCGACGAGCCGTTCGTCGTCGTCTACATCGTGCTCGACCCCGACGGCTTCCTGGCGGAGACGGTGCTCGACACCTACTTCGCGACGGGGTCGCTCTCCGAGCGACTCTAGACCAGGTGTCGCGCCACGCGCGGCAGCTTCAGAAAATCACTCGCCCGCGCCGGATACAGCCGTAGGAGGTCACGTATCGAGAGGTCGTACTGCTGGAGTCGGTCCAGCCCGGCCTGTGAGAACTCCCCCGACGCCCGAACGAACTCGTCCTGCTGGCCGGCGTCGAAGTCATACAGCAGCTCCCCGACGATGCGCTGGAGCCGCCAGTCCCAGCCCTTCTCACCGTCCCACCGACGTTCGTAGGCGGCCAATCGCTCGCGGGACACGTCGTCCGCATCGAGCGCGTCGATGGCAACGTCGGCGGCCATTCGCGCCGACTCCATCCCCGGCCGAATCCCCTCACCGAACAGGGGATTGATGCTCGACACCGAATCGCCGACGGCGACGAACCCGTCCGTCGCGCGCTGATTAATCGAGTTGTCCGACACCACCGCCCCCGCGTGGGTGGCGTGGATCTCGTCGGCCTGCCAGCGGTCGTCGCGCTCGAGCCACGACCGGAGGTAGTCGTCGATGGACCGGTCGTCCGTGGCGTGGCGCTCGTAGAAGTCGTTCACCCAACAGACGCCCACCTTGAACCGGTCGTCGCCGGGGAACACCCACGCGTAGCCGCCGGGCGCGACCTCGTGGTCGAACCGGAACACCATCGCGTCCGAGTCGAAGGTCCCCGACACCTCGAACTCCTTGCCGATGCCGCGCTGGCCGGCTTCGCGGTCCCACATCCCCAGCTCGGTCGTCAACGCGCCGGTCTCGCCGGTCGCGTCGACGACGAGATTCGCCCGAATCGTCTCGCCGCGCGTCTCGACGCCGACGACCTGCCCGTCCTCGACGAGCGGGCCGGTGACGCGCGTCCCAGTTCGAACGTCGACGCCGTCGCTCGCTGCTTCCTCGCCGAGCCACTCCAAGAAGGCCGGGAAGTCGAGCACGTAGTTCGGGATGGCGAGCCGCTCGCGCGCGGTCGGTCCCTCGAAGACGACGCCCGGACTCGATCCCATGACGACGGACTCGTCCACGTCGAAGCCGTCGACCACCTGCTCGAAGGTGCCGCCGGTCGATTTGTCGTTGTCCGCGAGGGAGGGATTCGCCTCCAGTAGACACACGCGGTAGTCGGTGCGCGCGCCGAGTTCGCGCGCGAACTGCAGGCCGGCAGGTCCCCCGCCCGCCACCACAACGTCGTACACTGTCATCGTCACTCGTTGGGGCGAGGGCGGGGAGTAGCTTTCGCCGTGTCGCTGTCGTGAGATTCTTCGCACCCCGGTGTGGCATCTCTGTATGCAGGACATCTGGGAGACACGAGTTCGGTTCGAGGAGACCGACGCACAGGCCGTCGTCTTCTACGGCAACTACGTCACCTACCAGGACGAGACGATCAGTCAGTATCTCCGCGACATCGACTACGGCTGGGGCGAACAGACCCAGTTCGACGTACACGTCGTCAACGTCGACGTGAACTACCGGAAGTCGGCGACCTTCGGCGACGAGCTCGTCTGTGCGACCCGCGTCGACCGTATCGGCGAGAGCTCGCTCACCTTCGAGTGGGAGTGTCGGCGCAAATCCGACGACGGCGTGTGTGCAGACGGCACCGTCACGCACGTCTGTGTCAGCGATGGCGAGCCGACGCGGTTCCCCGACGAACTGCGGGAGGCTGCCGTCGACTTCCAAGAGACCCCGCCGTCGCCGGTGTAGGCTCCGGTGGGGCTAAGGCGACGGCCACGAACCCCCGATATGACTCTCACCGAGGACGACGTCGGCGCGATACTGGAGTCGGAACTCGCGGCCGACGGACTCTACATCACGCACTGTGAACACCACGACGGCGCGCTCCACGTCGGCTACGAATCGCCGGGCGTGAACCGACAGATTCCACAGTCACAGGTCGGCACCATCCTCCGCGCGTTCCTCGCGCTCGCCGGCATCGAGACCGAAAGCAGCGACGGCCTCTCGATTCCCGACGCCGGTGGGTGGGACCCGGAAGCCGTCGAGGTGTGGGCCTTCGACAACGTCGACAGCGAAGACGACCGCGAGACGAAGGGCCACTTCGAGGTGCACGAGGGGTGGTTCCACGCGCTGGAAGCCGGCCACATCTCCGAGACTGACTTCTCGACGCTCGTCTTATCCACGCTGGAGTAGCCACAGCGTGTTCCACGGATGACCTGACGCCGGCGAACGCTACTCGGGTGTCACGCGCTCCGTCTCGCTGTCGTAGCTGAGGTCGACCTCGTGGTTCGTGTGTCGCGTGTGCGTCCGTGCCCACCGGCGGACCGCGGTCTCGTCGATGCGCTCGACGCCGTCGGGACAGTGCCGACAGTCGGCGACCCACGGCGTCACGCCGTCGGGGTAGTCGCCCGTGTGTTCCCGGTGGTCGATGGCGAACGCTTCGAGCGCACCGTTGCCCAGGCCGAGTTCGTCGAGTTCGTACGCCAACGTCCACTCCTCGCAGGCCAGCCGGAAGAAACATCCCGGCGTCGGGGCTCGCTCCGCGCCGACTGACACCCACCGCGTTTTTGCACGCGCCGGGTGACCTCCGGGTATGAGTATCCGCCAGACCGCGCTCGAGGCCTACCGGGAGGCGCTTCCGGTGGTGGCACTCAGCGCGGTCGGCGGACTGTTCGCCGGAGTCGTCCTCGGGGGGATGGAAGCCGAACTCGCAGCCGTCCCCGGCTTACTTCTGCTCGTTCCCGCCCTCCTCGCGACCCGCGGAAACGTCTACGGCTCGCTGGGTGCACGGCTCGCCAGCGCGCTCCATCAGGGACTCATCGACCCGCGATTCGACTTCGCCGACCGGCGGACCCGGGCGGCCGTCGCCGCGGCGATAGCAAACGGCGTTCTAGTGAGCTGTTTTGCCGCGACCGCCGGCTTCGCGCTCCTGTCCGCGCTCGGGCGCGACCACGCCACGCTGGCGACGCTTCTCGGCATTGCCCTCATCGCCGGCACCGTCTCGGGAATCCTGCTCACGATTGCCGTCGTCGTCGTCGTCTTCCTCGGCTACCGTCGGGGGCTGAATCCCGACACCCTGGCCGGGCCCGTCGTCACGACCACCGGCGACGTGGTCGGCATCGCGACGATGCTCGCGGCCGCCAGAATCGTCCTCGTGCTCGGGGGTGGGTAGATGGCGCGCTGGACCGTCCGGGAGATTCTGGCCGACATGCTCCCCGTGCTCGTCGTGTTGACGCTCGTGGAGCTGGGGTCGGGACTCGTCCTCGACACCTTACAGGAGACACTGCTGCAGTACCCGTCGCTGCTCGTGCTCGTCCCCGTCACCATCGGGATGGCCGGCAACCTCGGTGCCATCATGGCCTCGCGTCTCTCGACGGCGACGCATCTCGGCTTACTGTCGTTTGAACCGACCGACGAAACGCTGGCCGGCAACGCCATCGCGACGGTCGCGCTGGCTGCGACTCTGTTCCCGGTCGTCGGCGCGAGCGCGTGGGCCGTCCAGTCGGTCGTCGGCCAGACCGCGCTCCCGGTCGCCACGGTCGTCTTCGTTGCGACGCTGTGTGGCGGGATACTCGCCGTGTTGTCGGTCGTGGTGAGCGTCGCGGCCACCTACGTCGCCTTCCGGGTCGGTGCCGACCCCGACGACGTGGTGTTGCCCGTCGTCACAAACACCTGTGACGTGCTGGGGGTGCTCGTCTTGTTCGCCGTCGTCCGACTGTTCGTCTAAGGGTCGACCTCCTCGTCCATCGGGTAGTAGCGGTCGAGGATGTCGTCGAGAAACTCCAGCCCGCCGAACACGAGCGCGAACAGTGTCAGCCCGCCGACGATGAACAGCAGGTCCATACCCCGTGGTAGGGCGTGGCAGGTAAAGAAAGCGTGGGCTAGCCGCCCAGATACAGCCGCGACACCTCTGGGTCGTCCAGCAGCGAGGCGGCCTCGTTCTCGTACGCGACCGTGCCCTGGTCGAGGACGTAGCCGCGGTCGGAGATTCCCAGTCCCTTGTGGGCGTTCTGTTCGACCATCAGGATGGCCGTCCCGCCGTCGTTGACGGTCTGTACGTCGGCGAACACTTCGTCAGCCGTGTTGGGCGCGAGGCCGGCAGACGGCTCGTCGATGAGCAACACCTCCGGCTCCATCATCAGGGCGCGAGCGAACGCGAGCAGCTGTCGTTGCCCGCCCGACAGGGTCGACGCCTTCGCCCGGCGCTTCTCCTCGAGCACCGGGAACCGGTCGTACAGCCCGTCGATAATCGGGTCGAGGTCGTCGTCGCGCGCGACCCCACCCATCCGGAGATTCTCTTCGATGGTGAGCGAGCCGAAGACGTTCTCGGTCTGTGGGACGTAGCCGATGCCCTCACGGACGATGTCCTCGGGTGCGAGTCCGCCGATGTCGTCGCCGCGGAACTGGACCGACCCGGTCCACGGCTCCAACAGTCCGAACACCGTCTTCAGGACCGTCGATTTGCCCGCGCCGTTGGGACCGATGAGACAGACGATCTCGTCGGCCGCAAGCGACATTGAGAGGTCGTCGAGCACCTGTACGTCGCCGTAGCCGGTGTCGACGCCCTCGAGTTCGAGGATGCTCACGCCGAGTCACCCCCGAGGTACGCGTCGATGACGCGCTGGTCGTTGCGCACGGCCTCGGATGGCCCTTCCACGAGAACACTCCCGCGGTCCAGCACGATGACCGGGTCCGCGAGGTTCATGACGAACTCCATGTCGTGTTCGATGAGACAGAGGGTGACGCCCTCCTCGTTGAGACGGGCGATGTGGTCGGACAGCTTGTTCGCGAGCGTCGGGTTCACACCCGCGACTGGCTCGTCGAGCAGGAGTATCTCCGGCTCTGCGAGCATCGCGCGGGCCAACTCGACGAGCTTCATCTGCCCGCCAGAGAGGTCCGTCGCCGGCTGGGTCGCCAGGTGTCCGATTTCGAACTGTTCGAGCATCTCGTGGGCGTCCTCGATGTTCGCCCGCTCCGCGGCTTCGACCCCCGACGGGTCGGTGAACAGCTTCAGGAACGACTCGCCGGGCTGGTCGCTCGCGCCGACCAACATCGCCTCGCGGACGGTCATCCCCTCCAGTTTCCGGGGGGTCTGGAACGTCCGGATGAGGCCCTCTGTGGCGACTTCGTGCGGCTCCATCCCGGTCACGTCGGTGCCGTTGACCCGGACGGTGCCCGCGTCCGGCTCGTAGAAGCCGGAGACGAGGTTGAAGATGGTCGACTTTCCCGCGCCGTTTGGCCCGATGAGCGCGGTTATCGTCCCGCGCTCGACGGCGAAGCTGGCGTCGTCGGTCGCCACCAGCCCGCCGAAGGCCTTGTGCAGCCCCTCGACTTCGAGCACGGTGTCGTCTTTCTCTCGGTTCGCGCCGGTCGTTAGTGTCTCACTCATCTCTCTCCTCCAGTGCGCTCGGCCAGACGAGTTCGCGCTGTGGCGGCAACACGCCCTCCGGTCTGAGCCGCATCACCAACACGATGAGCAGACCGACGATGAGCAGTCGCGTCGAGCCGAAGTCGCTCACGATTGCGCCGTACACATCCACGAGCACCGGGATGTTCACGGGAAGCTGGCTGGGGAGGATATCGCTCGCGAACCGCGTCCCCTCGCGGATGGCGACGACGACGAAGCCGCCGAACATCGCCCCGCGGTTCGACCCGCTCCCGCCGAGGATGACCGCAATCCACACGTAGAACGTGTTGATGGGTTCGAGGTCGCCGGGGCTGACGTACGCCGAGAGGAAGGCGTAGAAGACGCCGCCGAGCGCCATCACGATCGAGCCGAGCACGAACGACTGGAGCTTGAACCCGTAGGTGTCCTTTCCGAGCGCCGACGCGAGGTCCTCGTCCGAGCGAATCGTCCGGAGGACGCGCCCCCACGGCGACCGGTGGACCCGCCGGAGCAGGAGATACACGGCCACGACGAACACCACGACGACCACGAAGTTCAACAGGTCCGTCCAGAACGGCGTGTCGAGGGTAAATCCGAGCACGCGCACCTGGAACAGTCCCGGAATGCCGGCCGCGTACTCCGTGAACTCTAGGCCGGGAAGCCGCTCGGGGAGTCCCCCGAGGACGGGCCAGCCCGCGAACACGTCCGGAATCCCGCGCAGCCCACCGGAGCCGTTCGTCCAGTCGCGCTGATTGAGAACGATCTGTCGAACGACCTCGGCCAGTCCGAGCGAGGCGATGGCGAGATAGTCAGACCGGAGCCGCAGCGTCGGAATCGCGATGGCGACGGCGATGACTGCCGACGCGAGTATCGCGAGCACCAACCCGACGACGACGCCGCCCGGAATCGAAAGCGGTGAGTTCGTCGCCGTGACGAGCGCCGTCGCGTACGCGCCGATGCCGAAGAAGGCCGCGACGGAGAAGTTGATGAGTCCGGTGTAGCCCCACTGGGCGTTCAGCCCGAAAGACAACAGGATGTACATCCCCGTCAGCCCGGCGAGATACAGCGTGTACGTCGGCGTCAGCGTGCCGGTCAGCAGTGCGAGCACGAGCAGGAAGCCGAAGCCGCCGACGAACAGGGTCACGCCCTGTTCGGCCCGCGTCATCGCGTCGTACCGCTCGCGCAGCGTCATGTCGACTCACCTCCGGCAATCCCCGACGGCCGAATGAGGAGCACGGCCACCATGATGAGGAAGGCGACGGAGTCGGCGTACGCCGGCCCGACGTTCGGCACCAGCGGCAGCGCGACGGCGAGATCGGAGATGGCGGGCATCAGCTGATTGATGACGCCGATAAGCAGTCCGCCGGCCATCGCCCCGTAGACGGAGCCGATTCCCCCGAGGATGACGGCTGCGAAGACGACGAGCAGGATGTCGAACCCCATCCGCGGCGAGAGCTGGTTGTACAGTCCGAGAAAGCCCCCGCCGACGCCGGCGAGTCCGGCACCGATAATCCAGGTCCACCACTCCACGTGGCGAGTGCGAATCCCGGAGACACGCGCGAGGTCGGGGTTGTCTGCGGTCGCGCGCATCTTCCGCCCGAGGTCGGTGTACTGTAACAGGACGTGCAGCCCGACGACGAGCAGCGCCGCGGTCGCGACGATAGCTACGTCGTGGACGGTGACGCGGAGTCCCAGCGGGACGAGCGCGTCGATGGGTCGCTGGAGCGGGATGTCGAACTCGACCGGGTTCGACCCGAATCGGAGCTGGATGATGGCCCGATACACGAAGGCGACACCGATTGAGGTGATGAGCAGGCCGATTGAGTCCACCTCCAGCGGCTCGTAGACGAGCACGTGGGTGACGACGGCGACGAGCGCGGCGACGGCTGCGCCGATCGCCAGCGCGATGAAGAAGCCGGCCGGTAAGGCGAGGACTGTCGGTCCCACGCCACCGACGACACCGAAGGTGAGCAGGGAGGCGTACGCGCCGACGGCCATCGTGTCCCCGTGTGCGAAGTTGGCGAAGTCCGCAATCGAGTACACCAGCGACAGGCCGATGCTCGCGAGCACGATGATGCTCGAGAACACCAGCCCGTTCGCCAACAGTTCCAGAATCGCCACGGCTACCCCTGGACGGTGTCGGTCTGGACGTACTCGTGGTCCTGGACGGTGAGCACCTGCAGGAAGCCGACCGGGTCACCGTTCTCGTCGAAGTCGATGGGACCGGAGACGCCTTGATAATCGATGTCGTCGGCGGTGCCGTCCTCGCCGAGCACCTCCATCGCCTCATCGAAGGTGAACACCTCCTCGCCCTCGGGACGGGTCACGTCGCGCACCGTCTCCTGGAGCGCGCTTCCGGTGAACTCGTCTGCGGTCGCAATGGAGAGGGCGGCCGTGACGACACAGTCGTACATGAACGCGGCCCACGAGGTCGGCTGTTGGCCGTACTCCGACTCGAAGTCGGCGGCGAACTGCTGGTAGTTGTCCTGGTCGATCGCCGCCGAGGGGACGACGACCTGCATCCCCTCGAGACTTCCCTCCGGGGTGCTGTCCAGCACGTCCGACCCCTGCACGGAGTCGGCCCCGTAGTAGGGTGCCTCGTAGCCGTTGGAGTACGCCTCCTGTGCCATCGTAGTGAACTCCGGCTGGTAGGTGATGAACACCCACGCGTCGGCACCGGAGTTGGCCATCGAGGAGACGACGCTGGAGTACGACGACGCGCCCTGGTCGTGGGGCTCGTCGTAGACGATGTCGCCGCCCCACTCCGAGCGGAACGTCTCCGCGAGACCCTGCCCGTAGTCGTTGTTCACCCACGCCAGCGCGACGGAGTCGTGGTCGTCTGCGTCGACCAGCGAGGCGAGCGCCGACGACTGGACGCCGCCGGGGGGTGACATCCGGAGCAGGCCGGGGTAGTTCGTCAGGTCCGTCCCCGTGGAGTTTTGACTCAGCTGTACCACGTCGGTGCCGTCGACGACGGACTCGTAGATGGCGAGCGAGACGCCCGACCCGACCGCGCCGATGAGGAACGGGACGCCGTCCTGATTCACGAGCTTCTGTGCCGCGGAGACGCCCGAACTGGACGTACTCTCGGAGTCCTCGCCGATGGCGTCGAGTTCGCGGCCGCCGATGGTCGTCTCGTTCACGTCACGCAGTGCAAGCTCCAGTCCGCGGGCGTTGCGCTCGCCGAACGCCGACAGCGAGCCGGTCTGTGAGTTCACCACGCCGATGCTGTAGGGTCCACTCGACCCGTCGGAGTCGGTGGCGGTGTCCTCGTCGCCGCCGCTGTCTCCGTTCCCCCCGCCGCCGCTGGAGTCGGTCGGCGTCTCTTCGTCGGTCGTGCTCACACAGCCTGCAGCGAGGGTAACCGCTCCCGCGCCCGTGATCCCGAGTACTGTTCGTCTGTCAATGGGTCTCTCTGTCATACACCGCTGTTTGACGAACTACAGGGGTATAGCTGTTCCCGACCATGGTCGATTCGGCGGTGAGTGGCAAATATTGCCGCCCACGCGTTCGGTTACGACGACGGATTCAGCAGCTTCGCCTCGGCCTTCCGGAGATGTTCCAGATACGTGGTCTTCGACACGTCGAGTTCGGCGGCGAGTTCGCGGGTCGTCGCCTCCCGTGGCCACTCGTAGTACCCCTCGGTGCGCGCGGTCTCGAACGCCTCCCGCTGGGTCGGCGTGAGCGAGTCGAGCCGCTGCTCGCGGGGCGACTTCCGCGAATCGCCGCTGGTGATGGACTCCACCTCGACGGTGGCGTCGGCCTGCTCGCGAACGCCGTCGAGCGCCGGCTCGATGCCGCTGCGGTCGCCCGCGAACACGACCTGCCACTCCTCGCGTCCGTCCTCGATGCGGACGGGCGCGCTGTGGACGAAGCCGTGTTCGAGCAGGGTCGGACACACCATATCGTCGGGGTCGTATTCGAGGAAAAACTCCGTGACGACGCGCCCGGGTGCGTCGCGCTCGCGTCCGAACCGCTCCTGTAGCTCGTGGACGCTCCCGCCGTGAGGGACCTCGCGTATCTCGTCGAGCAGCTCCTCCACCTCCGATTCGCTCTCGCCGAAGGCGGTAAACAGCCCGTTGACCGACTCCGGGCTGTCGGCCTCCGGGGAGCTGTAGACGGCGTGGGCGAGCACGCCTCCCGGCGTCTGACTCGTCGCTTCGATGGCCCAACAGTCGGGATGCCACAGGTCCAGCGTGAGACGCGTCCCGGTCGGTTTCGTCTGGCTCATACCCACTCGTTCGCACCCACCGGCTTGTAGCTTCCGCCCATGGTCGGGTGTACGGTTTCGTGTGGGGCTACCGAAGCCCGGGTATGTCGGACACCTATCGACACTACATCGGCGGTGAGTGGGACGACGGCGACGGGACGGAGACGTTCGAGTCGCGGAACCCGGCGACGGGCGAGACGCTCGCCAGCTTCGAGCGGGGCACACAGAGCGACGTCGACCGCGCGGTCGCGGCCGCCGACGCCGCAGAGGAGGAGTGGCAGGCGCTCAGCCACCCACAGCGTGCGGAGTACCTCTGGGACATCTACCAAGAGCTGAAAGACCGCCACGAGGAGCTGGGCGAAATCGTCACCAAGGAGTGTGGCAAGGAGATTTCCGAGGGGAAAGCCGACGTGACCGAGGCGTGGCACATGGTCGAGTGGGCCGCCGGCGACGCCCGCCACCCGAAGGGCGACGTAGTACCCTCCGAGATTCCGTCGAAGGACGCCTACATGCGCCGGAAGCCCCGCGGCGTCGTCGGCTGTATCACGCCGTGGAACTTCCCGGTCGCCATCCCGTTTTGGCACATGGCCGTCGCGCTGGTCGAGGGGAACACCGTCGTGTTCAAGCCCGCCGAGCAGACGCCGTGGTGTGGCCAGATTCTCGCCGAGATGTTCATCGACGCGGGCATCCCGGACGGCGTGTTCAACATGGTGCAGGGCTTCGGTGACGCTGGCGAGGCCATCGTCGACGACGAGCGCGTCGATACCGTGCTCTTCACCGGCAGCGCGGAGGTCGGCCACGAGGTCGCCTCGAAGGTCGCCCAACAGCCCGGCAAGCTCGCCGCCTGCGAGATGGGCGGGAAGAACAACATCGTCATCACGGAGCAGGCGGACCTCGACACCGCCGTCCACTCGGCGGTCATGTCGAGCTTCAAGACCACGGGCCAGCGCTGTGTCTCCAGCGAGCGACTCGTCGTCCACACCGACGTGTACGAGGAGTTCAAAGAGCGGTTCGTCGCGCTCGCCGAGGAGGTCGCCGTCGGCGACCCGCTCGACGAGTCGACGTTCATGGGACCGCTCATCGAACCGGAACACCGCGAGAAGGTGCGCGAGTACAACCAACTCGCGCGTGACGAGGGCGTGAACGTGCTCGTCGACCGCGAGGAACTCGACACCGAGGAGATTCCGGACGGCCACGAGGAGGGCAACTGGATCGGCCCGTTCGTCTACGAGGCCGACCCCGACGCCGACCTCCGGTGTACCCACGAGGAGGTCTTCGGGCCCCACGTCGCGCTGCTTGAGTACGACGGCGACATCGAACGCGCCGTCGAGGTCCACAACGACACCGAGTACGGGCTCGCCGGCGCGGTCATCTCGGAGGATTACCGGCAGATAAACTACTACCGTGACCACGCCGAGATCGGTCTCGCGTACGGCAATCTCCCGTGTATCGGCGCGGAAGTCCAACTGCCGTTTGGCGGCGTGAAGAAGTCCGGTAACGGCTACCCGTCGGCGCGTGAGGTCATCGAGGCCGTCACCGAACGCACCGCGTGGACGCTCAACAACTCCAAGGACATCGAGATGGCACAGGGTCTCTCGGCGGACATCACGACCGGCGACGACTGAGCCGTCTCGGTCGCCCCGGTATCGTTCGTGTACAACCATGCACGAACACAAACATTCATTATAGTCTGGCTCCTCGCCGTGAGTATGCTCGCTGTACGCCACCGATAACCCTTCCCCACCGTGCGTACAGCACGCCGACCATCCTTCCCCGACCCAAATGAGCACCACAGAATCTACCACCCGACCCGGACAGCCGACGACCACCACTACACGCGACCGCTGGACCGACGAGCGTCGTGTCACGACGGCGGCTGCACCCCGGAGCTTCGGCTACCGAAACCAGAATCGACTCCCGAACCGAACCGACGAGACGAACGAGTCCGTCCCGCGTTAGGGTTCCTCGCCGACCAACACGAGCGCGTCGCCGTCCAACACGACTTCTCCGTCCCCGTCGGTCACGACCGTCGAGAGCCGGAACTGGTCGGCCGTCTCCTCTTCGACGACCTCGATGGCCGCCGTGACGCGCTCGCCGCCGTGGACCGGGGCGGTGAAGCGGGCGTTCTGTTCGAGATAGATCGGCATTCCCGGGAGCCGTGCGACCGCGGCCGAGACGACGCCCGTCGTGAGGACGCCGTGTGCGATGCGTCCGCCGAACCGGGTCGCGCCGGCGTACTCGGCGTCGAGATGGAGTGGGTTCGTGTCGCCGGTCGCCTCGGCGAACTGCTCGATGTCCGTCTCGGTGAGCGTCTTCGCGAACGTGAACTCGTCACCGACCGACAGTGCCGACCCGGTAGGGCCGTCGAACGCCCAGTCGCCCTCGTCGTAGCGGTCGCGTTCGTCCACGTCGACCTCGACACCACTCTCGGCGGTCGCGTCCGGAATCGCGTACGCGAGGTCCGTCGCCGTGACCACGCCGACGACTCCGCCGTCGTCGACGACGAGTAGGTGGTGAATCCCGTGTTCGCGCATCGTCTCGGCGGCTTGCCGACCGGTCGTCTCGGGGGAAACGGTGACCAGCGTGTCGGTCATCACCTCGCGGACCCGCGTCGTGTCGAAGCCGAGTCCCTCGGCGGCGGCCCGGCCGATATCCCTGCCCGTGGTGATGCCCACAGGCACGTCGTGCTCGTCGGTGACGACGACGGAGTCGACGCCGCTCCCGTAGAGGTACTCGGTGGCGGCACGCAGAAACGCCGCCGGCCCGACCGTCTCCACGTCGCTACTCAGCAGCTCGCGTACGGCCCGTGGCGAAGACATACGGAAACTGACGATGGGCGAACACAAGAAGCCCGGCGGTCAGCCGTCGACGAACACCACGACGGCGAGTCCACAGACCACGGCGGCGGCGTACGCCGGCTGGGTGCTCGCGAAGGAGACGAGTTCGTTCACGCCCGCGTTCGGCCCGACGGACAGCGCAGTCGCGACTGCACCACCAAGCACGGCGAACCCCCCCGAGAGCCGTAGCGGATAGTTCCCCACCAGTTCCCCGAGCCACGCCAGCGGATTCAGCCGGACCATCGTGTATCGGCTACGCTCGCTCGCAGCAAAAAACCGCACTACGGAACGCCTGACGTGCGTCTGACGCCGTGGCTTATCCGGTAAACGGCTCCCCAAACTGAGCCATACGCTCGTGCAGATGCTCTCCCGCCCTGTGAGTCGGCCAGCAGTCACAGACGTTCGCCCCGTACTGGGAGCCACACTCCGTTTCAGACGACGCCTCGTGATTCGAGCGTCGCCAACAGCTCCTGCATCGACGCGACGACCGTGTCACACGACGGCTCGACCGCCGGCTTCGGCTCGAATCCGACCGCCAGCCCGGCGACCTCCAACATCGGCAGGTCGTTGGCTCCGTCGCCGACCGCGACCGTCTCCGACATCTCGACGCCGTACTCCGCGGCCAGCGATTCGAGGGCGTCGTCCTTCGTCCCCTCGATGAGCGGACCCTCCACCTCGCCGGTGAGCGCGCCCGCTTCTACGGGGAGTCGGTTCGTGACGATGGTATCGACGCTCGTCCCCGCGGCGTCGAGTGCGGCCGCCACGCCCGTCTCGAACCCGCCGGTCAGGATGGCGACCGTGTGGCCTCCCTCGCGGAGCGCGTCGATGACCGCCGCCGCGCCGTCGCGCAAGACGACTTGGTTCCACGCCTCCGCGGCCGCGTCCTCGGAGAGACCGTCCAAGAGTGCGGCTCGCTCGCGCAGCGAGGTGGCGTAGTCGATTTCGTCGTTCATGGCCCGTTCCGTGATCGCTTCCATCTCGTCGGCGACGCCGCACTGCTCGCCAAGCAGGACCGTCATCTCGGAGTCGGAGAGCGTGCCGTCGAAGTCGAACGCGATGAGCATACGCCGTCTTCTCCGCCGTCGTATCCAAACCCATCGGTTCCCGCAGTCGCCAGCCGTTGTGCTTTTGCTCGCGCCGAGGATACGAGCGGTGAGGGCACGTAGCTTAGCTCGGACCAAAGCGTCGGACTTCTAATCCGAATATCGTGGGTTCGAATCCCACCGTGCTCGTCATCTGCGAGCAAGACGAGTAGTGACGACACAGGGATTCGAAGCAGGGAGGTCGCGCGCAGCAAAGCGAGCACGTCTGACCGCAGTTCCACTCCCACCGTGCCCGTCGGTCCCTGCACTCTCCTCCCACGGTGTAGGCGCAAACGCTTCGCGTTTGCTCACTCCTCTCGTTCTCTCGTGTGTAGAATACATCAAATCTGCTCTATTTTGAGATATAACACCACGAACAAGCTCTTTCACCGTGTTGTATAAGGTGATATGAACAGTAATTAGACTCAAAACTGCATACAGCACAACGCTTATACACTACCAGATGGACGAATAGAGTGTAATGTGCGAACGAGTGCGTTGGACCATACAGTGGTTGGCTGAGACCACAACATTCAGACAGAAAAAATCGGTTGAGGTGTTCAGATAGAATCGGGACTGGTAACCGGCCAGATGGGCTACCGCGGCGAGAGCCGCAATCCGGTACGAGTGCGCTCAACACCGTACCATCTTACGCGTTGTCACTTCGCGTCCACCGTCCCCATCCCGTGGCGGTGGTTATCTGCCTGGGATCCAGCGAGGGCTCACTCGCTGGGTGTTTTTCAACGACCGCAAGCGACTGCGACGTTCCTCTGGACCATCACCTGCACAGCGACGCGTGTCGTCGTTCACTTCGTTCCTCTCGCTCCGTCTCTGTTCAGCCTCGCGTTGCTTGGCTGAACTACTCCGCGTGTCGCTCGCAGCGCTCGCTCCCGCTCCCTACTTGTCCAAACTCACTCCGTTCGTTTGGACTACTCCGCGTGTCGTCACTCACTCGGTTCGTTCCTCCCGCTCCGTCTCTGTTCAGCCTCGCGTTGCTTGGCTGAACTACTCCGCGTGTCGCTCGCGGTGCTCGCTCCCGCTCCGTTCGTGTCCAAACTCGCTTCGCTCGTTTGGACTACTCCTCAAACACGAAGGTCCCATCCTCCTGGACGCGCTCGCCGTCGACCTCGATGAACGAGTCCTCGCTCATGTCGACGATCATGTCGACGTGAACGGCGGAGTCGTTCTGTTCGTTTGCCTCGCCGACGCAGGCGTCGTACGCGCGCCCGACCGCGAGGTGAATCGTATCGCCCATCTTCTCGTCGAACAGCATGTTGTAGCTAAACCGGTCGATATCGCGGTTCATCCCGATGCCGAGCTCGCCGATATATCTCGCGCCCTCATCAGTCGTGAGGATGTCGTCCAACACGTCGGCGTTCTTCTCGGCGTCCCACTCGACGGCCTTCCCGTCCTCGAAGCGGAGCCGCGCGCCGGTAATCTCCTTCCCGCGCTGATACACCGGCTTGTCGAAGTACACCTCGCCGTCGACGCTGTCGCGCACGGGCGCGGTGAATACCTCGCCTCCGGGGAGATTCGCGTGGCCGTCGTCGTTGAGCGTCTCGTTGCCGGCGACGCTCATCGTGAGGTCCGTCGTCTCGCCCGAGACGATACGCACCGACTCCGCACCGTCCATGATGTCGGTCATCTGCGCTTGGTGTTCGCGCACCTCGTCCCAGTCTTTCAGGACGGCGTCGTAGACGAAGTTCTCGTAGGCTTCGGTGCTCATCTCCGCGAGCTGGGCGTTCGCGGCGGCGGGGTACTGCGTGAGACACCACGTCTTGCCGAGCCGTTCTTCCAGTAGGGGTTGGCGAGTCTGGTCGTAGGCGGTCTGGACGTCGCCGTCGATGTCGGCCTCCTCGGTGACGTTGGCGTCCCCGCGGACGGCGACGTAGGCGTCCATCGCCTCGAACAGTGCCATCTCGTGGTCGGGCAACTCGAACTCGCCGTCGTAGTTACGGAGGTACGCGCGGCGGAATCGCTTGCCCGCACGCCCCTGAATCGCAAGCGGGTTCGCGCCGATGTCGGCGAGTCGCTCGTGGAGCGCCGTTACGAGGTCCTCCGCGACGGGGTGGGCGTCGATGACGATATCGTCGCCGGCCTCGGCCTCGATGGAGTGGTCGACGATGACTTCCGCGTGTTCGCGAATCCGTGGGTCCATACGCACACGGTCGTGAGGCCCGGCCTAACGGATTTCGATGCCCGACCGCCGCGTATTTGTCTCCCCGCGTGAACCCTCTGTATGCTCGACTTCCGCTCCGACACCGTGACGAAACCCTCCGAAGCGATGCGGGAAGCCGCTCGCGACGCCGACGTCGGCGACGACGTGTACCGCGGTGACCCGACGGTGAACGAACTCGAAGCCCGCGCCGCCGAGGTCGTCGGCACCGAGGCCGCACTCTACGTTCCCTCCGGCACGATGGGTAACCAGATCGCCATCCGGACTCACACGGAGCGTGGCGACGAACTGCTGTGTGAGACGGACAGCCACATCTACAAGTGGGAACTCGGCGGCATCGCCCAACACTCGGGCGTACAGGCCCGGACCATCGACGGTGGCGACCGCGGCGCGCTCGCCCCCGAACAGGTCCACGACGGGTACGTCGCCCGCGACGGCCACCGACCGGGCACGAGTCTGCTCTGTGTCGAGAACACCCACAACAGCAAGGGCGGGATCGCCATCCCCGTCGACGATATCGCTGCCGCCGCCGAGGCTGCCCGCGACCACGACGTCTCGGTCCACCTCGACGGCGCGCGACTGTTCAACGCCGCGGCCGCCCTTGACGTGCCGGCGAGTGAGATCGTCGCGCCGGTCGACACCGTGATGTTCTGTCTCTCGAAGGGGCTTGGTGCGCCCGTCGGCTCGATTCTCGCCGGTCCGGAGTCGTTCATCGAGGAGGCCCGCCGCGTGCGCAAACTGTTCGGCGGGGGAATGCGACAGGCCGGGGTGATAGCTGCCCCCGGACTGCTCGCCCTCGAAAATCGGACGCGACTCCAGGAGGACCACGCGAACGCCCAACTGCTCGCCGACGGCCTGCGCGATATCGAGGGACTCGGCGTCTCTGACCCCGACACGAACATCGTACTCGTGGACACCGACGGTCCAGCGGAGACGTTCCTCGATGCACTCGAAGCCGAGGGGGTACTGGCATCGCGATTCGGTCCCGAACAAGTCAGGTTCTGCACTCACTGGGACGTAGACGGGTCGGACGTGGAGACAGCGATTGACGCCGCTAGCTCGCTTTAATCGCGCCTGGAGTCGCGCATCCCTTCCGAGAAGGCGAGCAGCGTCCGCCGGATGAACAGATACACGAAGAGGACCACGCCCAACAGCAGCGCGATGATGACCACGAGTACGGGGTCCACGTTGACCATACGCCTGAGTCTTGGCTCACGCGAATAGGCGTTTCCCCTCACAAAACTCATACTGGTGGCAGGCCACGGGAACGTGTGAGCCTGCTGCCCTCCTCCCCCGACATCTCGTCCGACGGCGACCCCAGAGTGGTCGGCGTCGACAGCGAGGACGCCGACGACCTGCTCGCCGCCCTTGGTTCCGAGACCGCCCGGAGTATCGTCGCAACGCTCCACGAGGAGCCGGCCTCCCCAGCCAAACTCGCCGACCGCGTCGACACTTCCGTCCAGAACGTCCAGTACCACCTCACCAGACTGGAGGACGCCGGCGTCGTCACCGTCGCCGGCACCGCCTACTCCGAGAAAGGCCGCGAGATGGACGTGTACGCGCCCGCGGACAGCCCGCTCGTCATCGTCGCTGCCGAGGAGGAACGCACCTCCGGAGTGCGGGCCGCGCTGTCGCGACTGCTCGGCAGCATCGGCGTCCTGCTCGTCGGGAGCCTTGCCGTCCAGCAGTACCTCGGCGGCGGACTGTTTCCCGGCGGCGAATCGGCAAGCGGTGGCACAGATGGCGGTGGCGGCGCGGCCGGCGACACCGCCCCGACCGAGACCGCCACGCCGACGGACGACGGCGGTGGATTCAGTATCGCCGAGGCGACACAGACGCCACAGGAGACCGCCGCGGAGACGGCCCAGGCGGCGACGGAGGCGGCCGCGAGTGGTGGCGATGCGCTGTTCGGCTCGCTCCCGCCGGGGCTGGTCTTCTTCCTCGGCGGCCTACTGGTGTTGTGCACCGCGGTCCTTCTGTCGTACACTCAAAGAGCTGTTTGAGCTTAGGACACGGCTTTTTATACTCCCCGTGTAGCGAGAGGTGCTGACTTCGGCCCTCCCCTATCTCGGTAGCTCGAACCGCTCGAACGTCTCGCCGTCGGGCGAGACCAGCGAGCCACCGATAACCTTCGCACCGACCGATAGCTCTGCGTGTGCCGGGCGGTAGCGGCGCGGGTCGGCGTGGCTCCCCGGATTCAGTACCGACACCTGTCCGAGCCGTCGAAACTCGGGCTTGTGGCTGTGGCCGACACAGACGAGGTCCGCGTTCGACTGCCGGCCGAACATGGCGAGTGCGGTGTCGTGGTGGCGGTGGCCGTGGACGAGCGCCAGCCGGACGCCCTCGTGTTCGACGACGGTCTCGTCGCCGATGCGTTCGCGGACGGCCGGCGGGTCGTTGTTGCCGGCGACGGCCGCGAACTCTCCGCCGGCCGACTCCACGACGGACTCGAACTCGTCGAGCACCGTCTCGGTCGTAAAGTCGCCGCAGTGACAGACGAGGTCTGCCTCGCGGACGGCGCTCGCGGTCCGGCCGTCGAGCCGTGAGCCGGTGGTCCCGTGGGTGTCGGAGAGCACGACAATCATACGCGAACTCGGTCCCCAGAGGGCAAGGACTTTGCCGTCGCTCCGTGTCCTCGGGACAATGGCGAGTAGCAAATCAGTTGTCCTCGCGGCGCTCGTCGCGAACGGCGCGATTGCCGTGCTGAAGTTCGCCGGCTATCTCCTCACCGGGTCGCCGGCGATGCTCTCGGAGACGTACCACTCAATCTCCGACACCGGCAATCAGGTCTTTCTGCTCATCGGGCTCCGGTACGGCGGGAAGTCGGCCACCCGCGACCACCCGTTCGGCTACGGGAAAGCGCAGTTCTTCTACTCGTTTCTCGTCAGCGTGCTCCTCTTTGGCATCGCCGGCTGGGAGTCGCTCAAACACGGCTATCACGCCATGCGTGAGGCGTTGTTTCACCCCGCGCCCGTCGAGGTGACGGAGGTGACCCTGCCGCTCGTCGGTGCGGCGATTCCGAGCGTCTGGGTGAACTACGCCGTCCTCGTCGGCGCAATCGCCTTCGAATCGTACGCGTTCAAACAGGCGTACGCCTCGATGTCCGGTCAGATTGACGAGCACGGCTGGTCCGGGTTCCGGGAGGCGTTCACGAAGACCGCAGACGTGACCGTGTTGACGGCGCTCACCGAGGACACGATTGCTCTCGGCGGTGCGGGTATCGCCCTCCTCGGCGTCTTCCTGACGCGCACCACCGGAAACCCGATTTACGACGCCACCTCGGCCGCCATCATCGGGCTTATGCTGATGGGCTTTGCCGTCGCGCTCGCGTGGGAGAACAAGCGACTCCTGCTCGGTGAGTCAGTTCCGGCCGACGCAGAACAGCAGCTCCGCAATATCGTTCTCGAAGCCGACGGGGTCGACGGTATCGTCGACTTCCGGACCGTCTACTTCGGCCCGGAGAACGTCCTCGTCACAGCCGACATCAGCTTCGAGGCCCGGATTCCGACCGGCGAGATGGACGAGCGTATCACCACCATCGAGCAGTCGCTCATCGAGGCCAACCCCGACATCAAGAAGGTGTACGTCGAACCGGAGCGGTAGCGAACAGGTGGACACGGCCCCGGACCGGTCGTCCACGCATTCCCCTGCGTCGGCCCGGGTACGGCTCAGCGCACACGGCCGGTGGTCTCGGCATCCGTGATAAACGCTAGCTTTACTTCCGCTCCGCCGGGCGACCCTTTTTATCCAAGAACGACCGAGCGCCTGTGTGAGCGAGAGCGCGTCGTATCTCCGCTACTTCCCGTACGAGGAGCCGTACGACCACCAGCGGGACGCGATGGGGCGGATTCACGACGCGCTCGCCGACGAACGCGACGTGCTGTTCGAGGGGGCCTGCGGGACGGGCAAGACGCTCGCCTCGCTCGTCCCCGCACTGGAGTACGCCGACGCCGAGAACAAGACGGTCGTCATCTCCACGAACGTCCACCAACAGACCCGCCAGTTCATCGAAGAAGCCCGCGCGATTACCCGCAACGAACAGATTCGGACGGTCGTGTTCAAAGGGAAGGGGTCGATGTGTCACATCGACGTGGGGTACGAGGAGTGTCAGGCGCTCCGCGACACGACCCGCGAACTCGCCGAGAAACAGGAGGAGTTGGCGGAGCTGGAAGCTCGCCAGGCGGAACTGCTCGATGCCGCACGCGACGGCGACGACCAAGCTAGCGAGGCTCGCTCGGCCGTGATGGACGAACTGGAAACCGTCGAGGAGAGCGTCGAGAGCCTCGAAGCCGAGGGGAACATCTGTGAACGCTACCACGCGAACCTCACGGAGGACACGGACGAGTTCTACGCGTGGCTCACCGGCGACGTGCGCACGCCCGAGGAGGTGTACGACTACGCCGAACGCGCCGGCTTCTGTGGCTACGAACTCCTGAAGAAGGGGATGGACGGCGTCGATTTGGTCATCTGTAACTACCACCACCTGCTCGACCCGATGATTCGCGAGCAGTTCTTCCGGTGGCTCGGTCGCGACCCCGAGGACGTGATTGCGGTGTTCGACGAGGCGCACAACATCGAGGAGGCGGCCCGCGACCACGCCACCCGACAGCTCGCGGAGCCGACGCTCGATTCGGCGCTCACTGAGCTGGACGACGTGGACGACTACCGCGTCGATGCCGCCGAACGCGTCATCTCGGCGTATCTGACCGGGCTGACCGATAGCTACGACGCCGCTCTCTCACTCGGCGAGAAGCAGTCCGTCGGCGACGACTGGCACGACCTCGATATCGACAACGAGGCGGGCCGCGACGAGGTAACGCTCGGCTTCTTGGAGGCGTACGAGGGACCGGGATTCAGACAGGACCTCGAAGCCGCCCTGAATCTCGGCTCCACCCTCGACCGGCGATATCAAGAGCAGTACAAGGCCGGCGAGACGACGACCCGGAAAGAGTGTCGCGTGCTGCAGGCGGCCGGTTTCATCGACGAGTGGGTCGACAGCACCGACGAGGCCACCTATCCGGTCGTCTCCGTGCGCCGGGACGACGCCGGGCTGTACGGCCGCGCGGAGCTGTTCGCCTGTCTCCCCCGGTCGGTGACGGAGCCGCTGTTCGAGAGCGTCCACGCCGCGGTCCTGATGTCCGCGACCTTGCGGCCGTTCGACGTGCTCGGCGACGTGCTCGGGGTAGGGAGTGGTGACGAGGACGGTCCCGTGACGATGGCGTACGGCGAACAGTTTCCGGAGTCGCGCCGGCGCACCTACGCCGTCGACACGCCGGCGCTGTTCGCCAGCGCGCGCGACGACCCCGCGGTCCAGGAGACCATCACCGAGACGCTGGAAGACGTGGTTCAGTTCACGCCCGGCAACACGCTCGTCTTCTTCCCCTCCTACGGTGAGGCCGAGCGCTACTACGGCCGGGTCGAGACCGACGGCCGGCCGTATCTCGACCGCGCGGGCGTCTCCGCACAGGAGCTCAAAGCGGAGTTCACGAGCGACGACGACGGCGTCCTCTTCACGTCGCTGTGGGGCACCCTCGCCGAAGGAGTGAGCTACGACGACGACCAGGCCCGGTCGGTGGTCGTGGTCGGCGTCCCGTACCCGCATCTCGACGACCGGATGGCCGCTGTTGAGCAGGCGTATGCGACCGCCTTCGACGACGAGGACGCCGGCTGGGAGTACGCCGTCGAGGTGCCGACGGTTCGCAAGACGCGACAGGCGCTCGGCCGCGTCGTGCGCTCGCCCGACGACTTCGGCGTGCGTGTGCTCCTCGATGAACGCTACACCCAGTCGAAGGCCCGCGAGATGGGTCAGTACTCGGTGTTCTCCTCGTTCCCCGAACAAGAGCGGGCCGAACACATCGACATCGCGTCTCAGAAGCTGAAGTACGCGATGTTGAATTTCTACGCCGACATGGACGCGTGGGACGGCCCGCCACCACAGCCGTAGCTACAGCGCGATCGATTCGACTTCCATCTCGCGGCCCGGATGCCACACGGCCAGCCGGTCGACGGTCCACTCTCGCGGCTCGATCTCCCGGCCCAGCAGACTCGCCGCGTCGCCGCCACGCGCGATTGTGACGTGGGGGTCGTACTCCTCGCCCTCGAACCCCTCGACGGGGTCGAACACCTGACACAGTTTCTGGTGGAGCTGTTCGAGCCCGGCAGAGTCGACGGCGAGATACGCCACCGGGGCGGTCCCCGTCGGTGGCTGGCGAAACAGGTCGACCGCCTCGATGCGGATCTCGAAGGGGTCGACGCCGTCGAGCACCGACCTGACCTGGCGGACCATCCCTCGCAGTCGCTCGTCGGGCAGTCGTTTCACGACGAGACTGTGGCCGCGACGCGGGGTCGCGGTCAGACACTCGCTTGCGAGTCCCCGTGCGAGTCGGATGATATCGCCCGGGACGGGAACGTTGACGCTGTGCACGCTCGGTAGTGTCGCGCCGGTCGCTAAATCCTATCGAGGAGGAACGCGACGATGAGCGCGATGATAATCAGCCCGATGATGGAGTCGAGCGCACCGAGCAGCGTGAACGTCACGTCGAGTATCGCGCCCAGTATCTCCAACCCGACCCAGAGGGCGACGAGCACCAATACCAGCTTCAACACGCCATCTTCGTCCATGACCCCGCGTTCGTCGGTCGGCCTGATAAGTTGACTGGGCACGTTGAGTGTTACCACGGTCGGACAACGTTGCGCTTGCACAAGTGTTTAATATCGCGTGGTAGGTACAGAGAGGTACGATGTACCACACCCTCACTCGTGGCGGCGCGGCTTCCACGTCGAGCGGTGTGCTCGTTCTCTCGCGGCGACCGCGGCCGGGCCTTTGAGCCCGCACAATACCTATTTTCCACGACGGTCGCCCGCTTTCAACGATTTACCGCCCGGTCGGCGGTAGCCACACACCCACAACACACATATGACGGATACAGTTGCGCTCGCCTTCTCCGGCGGGCTTGACACGACGGTCTGCGTCCCGCTACTGAAAGAAGAGTACGGCTACGACGAGGTCATCGCGGTCACGGTCGACGTCGGCCAACCCGACGCCGAGTTCACCGAGGCAGAAGAGACGGCCGACGCGCTCGGACTCGACATCCACGTCATCGACGCCAAAGACGAATTCGCCGCGCTCGCACTCGATGCCGTCCGCGCCAACGCCACCTACCAGGGCTACCCGCTCGGCACCGCCCTCGCTCGCCCGGTCATCGCGAAGGCCATCCTCAGCGTCGCCGAAGCGGAGGGCTGTACCGGCATCGCCCACGGCTGTACCGGCAAAGGAAACGACCAGCTCCGCTTCGAGGCGGTCTGGCGCGACTCCGACCTCGAGGTCATCGCCCCCGTGCGCGAACTCGGTCTCACCCGCGAGTGGGAACAGGAGTACGCCGCAGAACGCGACCTCCCGGTCGAAGCCGGCAAGGGCGGCGACTACTCAATCGACACGAACCTCTGGTCTCGCTCCGTCGAGGGGAAGGAACTCGAAGAGCCGAGCTTCGTCCCCGGTGAGGACATCTACGAGTGGACGGAACCGCCGTCCGCCGCCACGGAGGAAATCGAGCTCACCTTCGAGAAGGGGTATCCCGTTGCGCTCAACGGCGAGGAGTACGACGACGTGGAACTCATCGAGACGCTGAACGAACTCGCCGGCTCCTACGGCGTCGGTCGCACCGACGTGATGGAAGACCGCATGCTCGGGCTGAAGGTACGCGAGAACTACGAGCATCCGGCCGCGACGACGCTGCTCAACGCTCACCAGGGACTCGAGGACCTCGTGCTCACGAAGGAGGAGCGTTCGTTCAAGACGCAGGTCGACAACCAGTGGGCCGAGAAGGGGTATCAGGGGCTCATCGACGGCCCGCTGATGAAGGCGCTCGACGCCTTTATCGCGACGACGAACGAGCGCGTGACGGGCACCGTGACCATCCGCTTCGAAGGCGGACAGGCGCGCGTCGTCGGGCGCGAGTCACCGTACGCCGTCTACTCCGCCGAGGCCGCCTCGTTCAACACCGAGGCCGTCACCGGCAGTATCGAGCAGGCCGACGCGACGGGCGTCGCCAAGTACCACGGCTTCCAGGAGCGTCTCGCGAACCGCCGCATCGCGGCCGCGAACAAGGAACAGGGCGTCACCGCTACCGACGGGGGGATCGGCGAGGAATCGCCCCTCTCCGGGACGGACATCGACCAGACGGCGAAGAAACAGGAGGAGGACGAGTAGATGAGCGGGGAATCTGCGGGCGACGTGGTGCGGCGCGAACGGTTCAGCGGCGGCCCCGCCCGCGGATTCCTCTCGTCGCTCGCGGCCGACGAGTGCATCTTCCACGCCGACCTGCAGGTGGACCGCGCCCACGTCGTCATGCTCGCCGAACAGGACATCATCGCGGACGACGAGGCGAGCGAGATTCTGGCCGCGCTCAACGCCGTCGAGGCCAGCGGCCACGACGACCTCCCGGACGGGGAGGACGTGCACTCGGCAATCGAGACGGCCGTTATCGACCGTATCGGCCCAGTTGGGGGGAAGATGCACACCGGGCGCTCACGCAACGACGAGGTGGCGACGTGTCTGCGCTATCGCCTCCGTGACGACCTCCTCGGTGCCGTCGAGACCGTGCTCACCTTCCGCGAATCGCTGTGTGAGTTGGCCGAACAGGAGGCCGAGACGACGATGCCCGGCTTCACCCACCTGCAGTTCGCCCAGCCGACGACCGTCGGCCACTACCTGCTGTCGTACGAGTCGGCGCTCGCTCGGGACACCGAGCGTCTGCTCGCGGCCTTCGACCGCACGAATCGCTCGCCGCTCGGCGCGGCGGCCTTTGCCGGCACGACGTTCGATATCGACCGCGGGCGCACCGCCGACCTGCTCGGCTTCGACTCCGTCGTCGAGAACAGCATGGACGCCGTCTCGGCGCGTGATTTCCTCACCGAGACGACAGCCGCGCTCGCGACCCTCGCGACGACGCTTTCCGGGGTCGCGGAGGATATCATCGTCTTCGCGAACAAGGGATACGTCGACCTCCACGACGACTACGCGTCGACCTCCTCGATAATGCCACAGAAGAAGAACCCCGACTCGCTGGAGCTGGTGCGTGCCGCCGCCGGCGACGCGAGCGCCGGTCTCAACGGTCTGCTCACGACGCTGAAGGGGCTACCGCGCGCGTACAACCGCGACCTCCAGCGCGCCCACGGCCACGCCTTCGAGTCGGTCGACGCCGTGGCCGAGGCGGCCGAGGTGGCCGCCGGCGCGGTCGCCACGGCCGACTGGAACGACGAGACGCTCGCGGAGGAGGCGGGCGCGGGCTTCTCGACGGCGACCGGCGTCGCGGACCTGCTCGCGGCCGGCGGACTCCCGTTCCGCACGGCCCACGAAGTCGTGGCCGAGGCCGCAGAACAGGGGGCCGACCGCGCGGCAATCGAGTCGGCCGCGGCCGATGCCGGCGTCGACCTCGGTGAGTACGTCGACGTGGCCGCACTCGATGCCGCACTCGACCCGACCGAGAGTGTCGCTTCGCGCGACTCACACGGCGGGCCGGCACCCGAGACCGTCGCCGCCGCGCTCGACCGCGCCGCGGGCGACGTTGCCGACGCCGAGGCGGCCCTCGCTGCGCGCCGCGAGACGCTCACCGACGGCGCGAACCTCCTGGAGACGGAGGTCGATTCCTATGTCTGAGCCGTTCCTGCGGCGGCGGCCACTGCCGCCGTCCCCCTCCGGGGACACATAACAACATTCTGGTACTCGAATCAGAAACCGGCTTCGGACGCGCTCTACCTCTATAGCAGCGGCGCCAAACAGTTAATTTTAGTTGACACATCCGACGGAGTTAAGGGGATGTGGTGTGGATAGATGACTGATGACAGAGTGCATTGAATGTGGAGCGGACGTGACCCTCCACGACGATTTGGAAGTCGGCGAGATTGTTGACTGTGCGACGTGTGGCGCGGAGCTCGAGGTGCTGGGGACCGACCCCGTCGAGCTCGACACCGCGCCCGAACTGGAGGAAGACTGGGGCGAGTAAGCGATGCGAATCGGCATGTTGTACTCGCGGATCCGCCGGGACGAGAAGCTCCTCCTCTCGGAGCTGCGCGAGCGCGGCCACGACGTGGTAAAGATTGACGTGCGCAAACAGCGGTTCGGGCTGACGGAGCCACCGGCCGACATCGAGGGCTGTGACCTCGTCATCGATCGCTGTCTCGCGACCTCGCGCTCGCGGTACGTCACCCGCTTCGTCGAGCAGTACGACGTGCCGGTCGTCAACGACCCGGAGACCGCCGCCGTCTGTGCCGACAAGGCGCACAACAGCCTCGTCCTCGCGGACGCCGGCATCCCGACCCCGAACACCGAGGTCGCGTTCACCAAGGAGGCGGCCATGGAGATTATCGAGTCGTTCGGCTACCCCTGCGTCATCAAGCCGGTCGTCGGCTCGTGGGGGCGTCTCATGGCGAAAATCGACACCCGCTCTGCGGCCGAGGCCATCCTCGAACACAAGGAGACGCTCGGCCACTACGAGCACAAGGTGTTCTACATCCAGGAGTTCGTCGAGAAGCCGGGCCGCGACATCCGCGTGCTCGCCACCGACGGCGAGCCGGTCGCCGCGATGGCCCGCTCGTCGGACCACTGGCTCACCAACGCCGCGAAGGGCGCGGAGACCGAACACACCGAGGTGGACGACGAGATGCGCGACCTCGTCGCCCGCGCCAGCGAGTCGGTCGGGGGCGGCTTGCTCGGCGTCGACCTGATGGAGACGGGCGACGCCTACACCGTCCACGAGGTGAACCACACGGTCGAGTTCAAGGCGCTCAACGAGGTCGCCGAAACAGACGTGCCCGCTACCGTCGTGGACTGGCTCGAAGCCCGCGCCGAGGCCGGGATGGAGGCCACCGTATGAGGGCTGCCGTCGTCGGCGGCTCCGGCTTCACCGGCGGCGAGCTGTGTCGGCTCGTCGACGGCCACCCCGACTTCGAGCTGGTACAGGCCACCTCCCGCGAGTACGAGAACAAGACCGTCGGCCACGCCCACCCGAACCTCCGCCATCTCGACCTCCGCTTTTCGGACCCTGCGGACCTCGAGTCGGTGGACGTGCTCTTTGCCGCGACGCCACACGGCGTCTCGATGCAACACATCGACGCGTTTCGGGACGCGGCCGACACCGTCGTCGACCTCTCGGCGGACTTCCGTCTCCCCGAGGCGTCGACCTACGACGAGTACTACGACGGCCACGACCGCCCGGAACTGCTCGCCGACGCGGAGTACGCGCTCCCGGAACTGAACCGTGCGAATCTCCCCGGCGCGAATCTCATCGCCGCCGGCGGCTGTAACGCGACCGCCTCCATCCTCGGGCTGCTTCCGCTCTTCGAGGCCGACATCCTCTCGGGTGACGAACAGGTCGTCATCGACGTGAAGGTCGGCTCCTCGGAGGGAGGCGCGAGCGGCGGAAAGGCCGCCTCACACGCCGAGCGCTCCGGCGTCGTTCGCCCGTACGCGCCGACGGGCCACCGTCACGAGGCCGAAATCAGCGAGTATCTCGGCATCGACGTGTCCTTTACCGTCCACGCGGTCGACATGATTCGCGGCGCGAGCGCAACCTGTCACGTCTTCCCGAACTCGCCCGTCTCCAAGGGCGACCTCTGGGGAGCCTACCGCGGCAGCTACGAGGACGAGCCGTTCGTCCGGCTCGCCTCGGGCGGCGGCGGAGTGTATCGCTACCCCGAGCCGAAGGCCGTCGCCGGTTCCAACTTCGCGGAGGTCGGTTTCGAACTCGACGCCGCGAACAAGCGACTCGTCGTCTTCTCGGCCATCGATAACATGATGAAAGGCTCCGCCGGACAGGCCGTCCACGCCGCCAACATCGCATACAGCTTGGACGAGACCGCCGGTCTCGAACACACCGGACTCCACCCGGTGGGAGCGCCGTGATGCCCTCTTTCGAGTCGATTTTCAGTACCATGACGAACGACGATTTTCAGGCGATTACGAGCACAGCCCCTTCCATTCCCGCCCGTACTAATTCGGCCGGCGCGTCCACGAGGTGGACAGCGTGACAGTCGTCGTCAAAATCGGCGGCGCACGCGCCGTCAACCCCGAGGGCGCACTCGCCGATATCGCCGAGTTGGACGAGGACTGTGTCGTCGTCCACGGCGGCTCCACCGCCGTCGACGACACCCTCGACGCGATGGGGAAAGCGCCGGAGTACGTCGAGACGCCCTCGGGCGTCGTCGGTCGCTTCACCGACGAGGAGACGATGGACGTGTTCAAGATGGCGCTGCCCGGGCTGGTGAACACCGACCTCGTCACCGGCCTCCAGAACGCCGGCGTGAACGCCGTCGGACTCTCCGGCGTCGACGGCGGCCTGCTCACGGGCAAGCGCAAGTCGGCGGTCCGTGTCGTCGAGGACGGAAAAAAGAAGATTCGCCGCGGCGACCACTCCGGGACGATTCAGGAGGTGAACGCCGACCTGCTCGAGACGCTGCTCGCGGGCGGTTACACGCCAGTCGCGTCGCCGCCGATACTCGCCGATGGAACGGCGGTCAACACCGACGCCGACCGCGCGGCCGCGGCAGTCGCCGGCGCACTCGGGGCGACGCTCGTCGTCCTCACCGACGTAGAAGGTGTCTACGCCGACCCCGCCGACCCCAGCACGCGCATCGAATCCGTCGCGACGTCCGCGGAGTACGACGCCCTCACCGACGCCGCGGAAGGGTTCATGACCCGGAAGGTGATGGCCGCCACCGAGGCCCTCGAGTCCGGTGCCCGTGAGGTCGTCGTCGCGTCGGCCAACGCCGACCGACCGATTCTGACCGCACTCGATGCGGGTGGAACTCACATTCACCCGGAGGCGCTCGCATGAGTTCCTTCGTCTTCTCCGAGAAACCCATCCCGATGGAGTCGGGCGAGGGCGCGATACTCACGGCGCGTGACGGCACCGAGTATCTCGACTTCGGGGCCTCCTACGCCTGTACGCCCGTCGGCCACTGTCACCCGGATGTGGTCGACGCCATCACGGAGCAGGCGAAGGACCTGCTGTACGTGCAGGCCTCCTACCCGCAGGCGGCCCGCACCGCGCTGTACGACCAACTCGCCGACGTTGCGCCGAGCGATGTCGACAACGTCTGGCTCTGTAACTCCGGCACGGAGGCGAACGAGGCGGCGCTGAAGTTCGCTCGCTCCGCGACCGACCGCACCAAGATTATCGCCACGACCCGCGGCTTCCACGGGCGCACGATGGGTGCCCTCGCCACGACGTGGAAAGACGAGTACAAAGAGCCATACGAACCGCTTATCGGGGACGTGGAGTTCGTCCCCTACGGCGACGCCGAGGCGATGGCCGAGGCCGTCGACGACGAGACCGCGGCCGTCATCCTCGAACCGCTCCAGGGCGAGGGTGGCATCAATCCCGCCTCGACGGAGTATCTGCAGGCGGTGCGCGTCCACACCGCACAACACGGCGCTGCGCTCGTCATGGACGAGATTCAGACCGGACTCGGGCGCACCGGGACGATGTGGGCCTGCGAGCAGCACGACGTGGTACCGGACGTCCTCACCTCGGCGAAGGGGCTCGCCTCGGGACTCCCGCTCGGGGCGACGCTCGTCCGCGACTGGGTCGCCGACGGCGCGGCCAGCCACGGCTCCACCTTCTCCGGCACGCCGGTCGTCTGTGCGGCCGCCGGCGCGACGCTCGACGTGCTCGAACACGAGAATCTTCCCGACCACGCCGCCGAGATGGGCCAGTATCTCCGCGAGCAGCTCACCGAGCGCGTCGGCGACGACGTGCGCGACGTGCGCGGCGAGGGGCTGATGGTCGGCATCGAGGTGAAACGCGGAGCGAACCGCCTGCTGCGCGACTTGGCGCTCAACCACCAGGTGCTCGCGCTGCCGGCCGGCCGGACCGTGCTCCGCCTGCTCCCGCCGCTCGTCGTCGACGAACAGGAGTGTGATGCGGTCGTCGATGCAATCGAGGCGGTCGTGTCGTGACCCGGACTGCGCTCGCTCCGGACGACAGCGCGGACACCGAGGCGCGTGAACTACTGTATGACCTCGTGTCGATTCCCTCGCCGACGGGCGAGGAGAGCGAGGCCGCCGAGCGACTCGCGGCCTTCTTCGAGGCGAACGACCGCGAGGTGTGGCTCGACGAGGTCGGCAACGTCCGCGCGCCGGCCGACGACTCGCTCCTGCTTACCTCACACATCGACACCGTCTCAGGCGAGATTCCGGTGCGCGTCGAGCAAACCGACGACGCGGACGAGTACGAGGCCGACGGTCCCGTCCTGTGGGGCCGCGGCAGCGTCGACGCGACCGGGCCGCTGGTCGCGATGGCCGTCGCCGCCGTCCGAACCGGCGTCTCCTTCGCCGGTGTCGTCGGCGAGGAGGTCGACTCCCGCGGTGCCCACCACCTCGTGGAGACGCGCGAGGCCCCCGACGCCGTCATCAACGGTGAGCCGTCCGGCTGGGACGGTGTCACCCTCGGCTACCGCGGCATCCTCTCGGGGACGTACGTCGCGACCAGCGAATCCGGCCACACCTCCCGACCGGAACCGAACGCCATCCAGCACGGGCTGGGATGGTGGAACCGCGTCGAGGACAGATTCGAACACGACCCTTACGAGCCGACGTTCGAGCAAGTGACGGCCAAGCCGATTGCCGTCGACGGCGGGACGAGCGAGGACGGACTCAGCGTCGAGACGACACTCGACGTGCAACTCCGCGTCCCGCCCCGATTATCGGTCGCTGACGTGCGCGAGCGCGCCGACGCCGAACTCGACGCCGGCCACGTGAACTGGCACGACTCCGTCCCGCCGGTGATGGTCTCACCGCGCAGCGAGGCGGCCCGCGCGTTCCGGGTGGCTATCCGCAACGCCGACGGCGACCCGCGGCTCCTCCGGAAGACCGGCACCAGCGACATGAACCTGTTCACGCCGTGGGACGTGCCGATGGCGACGTACGGTCCCGGCGATTCGGACCTCGATCACGCACCGAACGAACGACTCCCGCTCGCGGAACTCGACCGCGCGACTGCCGTCCTCGAAGAGGTGGCGACACGCCTATGACACACTTCACCGATATCGACGACCTGACACGCGATGAACTGGCCGACGTACTCACCCGCGCCGAGGACCTGAAAGAACGGCTCAGCCGCGGCACGGCCCATCCCGAACTCGCCGGCGACTCGATGGCGATGATCTTCGAGAAACCCTCGACGCGCACGCGCATCTCCTTCGAGACCGGGATGACCCAACTGGGCGGCCACGCCCTCTTCCTCGGGCCGAACGACATCCAACTGGGCCACGGTGAACCCATCAAGGACACCGCACGCGTCCTCTCGCGGTACGTCGACGTGGTGATGGCCCGGATGTTCGACCACTCGGACGTGACCGAACTCGCCGAGTACGCCTCGATACCGGTCGTCAACGGCCTGACCGACGACGCCCACCCGTGTCAGACGCTCGCCGACCTGCTCACGATTCGCGAGCTGACGGGGGGGTTCGACGCCTCCGTCGCGTGGGTCGGGGACGGCAACAACGTCTGTCGCTCGCTCATCAAGGGGGCCGCGATGACCGACCTCGATTTGACCGTGGCGACGCCGGACGGCTACGGTCCCGGCAGGGACGTACTTGACCGCGCGGGCGACCTCGGCGGGTCGCCGACGCTCACCGACGACCCCGACGCCGCCATCGCCGACGCCGACATCGTCTACACCGACGTATGGGTCTCGATGGGCCAAGAGGACGAGCGCGAGCAGAAGCTGGCGGCCTTCGAGGGGTTCCAGATTACGCCCGAACGACTCGGCGACCGCCCGCTGATGCACTGTCTGCCCGCCCACCGCGGCGAGGAGGTGACCGACGCGGCGCTGGAAAGCGACAACGCCGTCGTCTGGCAGCAGGCGGAAAACCGCCTCCACGCACAGAAGGGACTGCTCGCCGGACTCGTCTGAGCCGACTCTCCGCTAGAAACTCGGTTACTCTCGGTAATGCTTTTTATCCCTCTCTCGAACCTTCATACATGAGCGACAGCGAGACCGACGACCGACTCGAAGTGTGGTGTGCCGGCGAAGAGTGGTGTCCGATCACCGCGACCGCGACCATCCTCGGCAAGAAGTGGCACCCGGTCATCATCCACCGGCTCATCACCGAGGAGCGGGGGTTCAACGACCTCCAGCGGGCCGTCGACGGCATCTCCTCGAAGGTGTTGTCGGACTCGCTCGAACAGCTCGAAGACCACGGGCTGGTCGCTCGTGAGGTCGTGAGCGAGAAACCGTTCCGCGTCGAGTACTCCGTCACCGAGCGCGGAGCCTCACTCGAACCTGTCATCGAGTCGATGCGCGAGTGGGGCGAGACGCACCTGGCCGCCGAGGAGTAACTGTCGCGACCGCCCGCTATTTGTGCCGTGACCGCACACATGTGGCATGGCCAACCTGACGCTGCCCGACCACCCCACGCCCCCGGAGGGGGCCGACGACGTGTGGCTCCACTGTATCGAGTGTTCTCACACCCTGCCGCCGTTCGACGATGTCGTCTTCACCTGCCCGGAGTGTGACGGCCTGCTGGAGGTCCGCTACGCCGACTACCCGACGTTCGACGACTTCTCCGGCGACGAGCGCGTGTGGCGCTACAGCGCCGCGCTCCCGTTTGAGGCGGGCGTCTCGCTCCCCGAGGGCGGCACCCAACTCCACGAGGTGCCGCGACTCGAAGACGACATCGGCGTCCGGAACCTCCGCGTCAAACACGAGGGGATGAACCCGACCGGCTCGTTCAAAGACAGGGGGATGACCGTCGGCGTCCGGGTCGCACAGGAGCTCGACGTGGACCGGCTCGCCTGCGCCTCGACCGGGAACACCTCCGCCGCGCTCGCGGCCTATGGTGCCCGCGCCGGACTCGAAACGCTCGTGCTCCTCCCGGAGGGAAAAGTCGCCGCCGGCAAAATCGCGCAGGCGAGTCTCCACGGCGCGCGCATCCTCGAGGTCGACGGCAACTTCGACGACTGTCTCGACCGCGTGCAGGACCTCGCGAACCGCGGCGAGGCGTACCTCCTGAACTCTCTCAATCCGTACCGACTGGAGGGCCAGAAGACGATCGGTCTCGAAATCCTCGAACGGTTCCGTAACGAGGAGGGTCGGTTCCCGGACCGCATTGTCCTTCCGGTCGGGAACGCCGGTAACACCGCCGCGCTGTACAAGTGTTTCCGCGAACTCGTCCAGTCGGGCGCGCTCGCGCCCGGCGACGTGCCGAAGCTGACCGGCGTGCAGGCGGAGGGGGCCGCGCCGATGGTCGAGGCGATTCGCGAGGGGAACGACGAGACCCGCCGCTGGGTGGAGGTCGAGACAATCGCGACCGCAATCCGCATCGGCAACCCCGTCAACGCGCCGAAAGCGCTGCCGGGAATCCGCGAGACGGGCGGCACCGCTGTCGCCGTCTCCGACGCCGAAATCACGGACGCACAGCGGGACCTCGCCGGCGAGGGCATCGGCGTCGAACCGGCGAGCGCGGCGAGCGTCGCCGGCCTCCGCAAACTCGTCGCCAGCGGCGAAATCTCCACCGGCGAAGACGTGGTCTGTCTCACGACCGGCCACCTGCTGAAAGACCCCGACGCCGCCGCGGCCGCCGGTAACGCCCCCGAGGGTGTCCCGAACGACACCGACGACATCCTCCGACACCTCGCCGGCAAATCCGTCGGCGGGAGCGGACTGCTCGGGTTGCTCCGTCGCCTGCTGTAGTCGACACTCCCGACGTTCTTACGGCGACCGGCTGACCCGCCGCCCGACGACGAGTATCGCGCCGCCGAGCAGTGCGCCCACGACCACACGCAACGGTCGCGCGACGGCGTATCCGAACACCGCTCCGACCGGTCCAGACGGGCCGAAGACGACCTGCGTCCGCCCGAAGCCGTCGGTCGCCGCAGTCGGCCAGACCACCGTCTCGTTCGCGCGCTCGCCGTTGCCCGGAATCAGGCGTGGAACCGTCTCGCCCGGGCCCCGAACCGTCACCGCGTACTCCCCAATCGAAGGCCGGTAGCTCGACTGGTCGAAGTCGAACACCACGACGCCACCGAGTCGCCGCGTCGCCGGCCGTTGGCCGCCGTAGCGAACGGTGACCCGTTGGCCGTCGAGCGTTGCCGTCAGATTCCGCGGGCGCGTGACGATGCGCTCGCTTTCGACGACGCGTTCCCGATACGACTCGTCCGTCCGGAGTCGCCGCGCCGTCGCCTCGCCGACGGTCGCCGTCTCCACCCACCGGGTCGTGCCGTCCTCGGCGACGGTGACGGTGAGTGAACTGTCGAGTATCACCGCGTCGGGCTGGTCGGGCGGATACCCCTCGTCGTCGGCCAGTCCACAGATGCCGCACACGTCGACGGGTGGTGGTGCACTACCGACGGCGCTCGCGGCGAGCACGACGACGAACAGGAGCGCGAGGAGGACAAGGGTGGACCGTCGCATACCCACTCGTGACAGCCGAGTGTGAAGAAACTATCTTAGCGGCCGATTTCGACGCCGTCGAGCGCGATGTAGGTAATGTCGATGATGCGGTCGTCGGCGAGCAGCTTCTCGCGTGCGCCCTCGGGAATCTCGTGGTCGACGTTGTAGACGGTGAGCGCCTCACCGCCGATGGTCTCGCGGGCGTTGTACATCCCGGCGATGTTGATGTCGTACTCGCCCATGACCGAGCCGATGAGGCCGATGACGCCCGGCTCGTCGGTGTTGCGCGCGATGACCATCTGGCCGCCCGGAATCGCGTCGACGCGGTAGCCGTCGACGCGGACGATACGCGGGTCCTCGCCGTTGAACAACGTCCCTTCCACGGCGACGGAATCCGTCTCGCCCTCGACGGTGACGGTGACGAGACTCTGGAAGTCGTCGGACTGGCGGCGCTTGCTCTCGGTCACCTCGATGCCGCGCTCCTCGGCGACACCCTGTGCGTTGACGCTGTTGACGTGCATCTGTGACGGCTTGAACACGCCTTTGAGTGCGCTCGCGGTGACGAGGTCAATCTCCTCGTCGGCGATGTCTCCCTCGTAGGCGATCTCGACGCGCTCGATGCGGTCGTCGAGCAGTTGGACGGCGATTTCGCCCGCGGTCTCGGCGATGCCGATGTACGGCTCCACGCGCGGGAAGGCGGCGGCGTCCATCGAGGGCGCGTTCAGGGCGTTCACGACCGGCTCGTCGGCGAAGGCCGCGAGCACCTGGTCGGCGATGGAGGTGGCGACGTGCTCCTGTGCGGCGCTCGTGGAGGCTCCGAGGTGCGGGGTGACGATGATGTCGTCCACGTCGAGCAGCGGCGAATCGTCGGGCAGGGGTTCCTCGCCGAACACGTCGAGTGCCGCGCCCGCGAGCGTGCCGTCCTCGACGGCGGCCGCGAGTGCCGGCTCGTCGATGATGCCGCCGCGCGCGCAGTTGACGACGTAGCCGCCCTCCAGCTTCGCGAGTTCCTCCTCGCCGATGAGATTCTCCGTCTCCGGCGTGAGCGGGGTGTGGATGGTGAGGAAGTCCGCGCGGTCGAGGACGCTGTCGAGCTCCGCCAGTTCGGCACCGAGCTGGTCGGCCCGCTCCTCGGAGATGTAGGGGTCGTACGCGACGAGGTCCATCCCGAGCGCGGCGAGTCGCTTTGCGACTTCTTGGCCGACGCGGCCCAGCCCCACGACGCCGAGCGTCTTGGCGTTGACCTCCGTGCCGAGATACTCACTCTTGGCCCACTCGCCGTTGTTGAGCCGGCTGTGTGCCTGCGGAATCGAGCGCGCGCTGGCAAAGGCCATCGCGACGGTGTGTTCGGCGGCGGCGCGGACGTTCCCCTCGGGGGCGTTCGCCACGATGACGCCGTGGTCGGTTGCAGCGTCGATGTCGATGTTGTCGACGCCGATGCCGGCGCGGCCGACGATGCGGAGGTCAGGGGCGCTTTCGAGCAGTTCGCGGGTCACTTCCGTGCCGGAGCGGACGACGAGCGCGTGCGCGTCTGCGACTGCTTCGTGAAGCGCGTCACCCTCCAGTTCATAGCCCGTTTCGACCTCGTGGCCGGCCTCGCGGAGCCGGTCGAGCCCGGCGTCTGCGATGGGGTCCGTGACGAGTACCTTCATACGGAGAGCGGAGAGCGGCGCGTGGTTAACGCTTTGCTCCCCGACAGCTTTCACCCCCGTGTCCAAGCACAGCGCTTATCGGCCGCTCTGGTAAATGACGGGTAATGGCCGTCATCGGAACCGTCGGGCTACCGGGGAGCGGAAAGGGCGAGTTCGCCAGCGTCGCGAGCGACCTCGACATCCCGGTAGTCACGATGGGTGACGTGATTCGGACGGAGTGTCGCCGGCGCGGTCTCGACCCCGCGGACCACCACGGCGAGGTGGCACAGGCGCTCCGCGACGAGGACGGTCCACTCGCCATCGCCGAACGCTCCATCCCTATCATCCGCGACGCGTTAGAACACAGCGACACCGTCGTCGTCGACGGGCTTCGCTCGGCCGCCGAACTCCAACACTTCCGGTCGGCCTTCGGCGACGAGTTCGAACTCATCGCCATCGAAGCGCCCTTAGAGGACCGCGCCCACCGCATCGACTCCCGCGGCCGCGACAACAACGCACAGGAGACGCTTCGCCAGCGCGACGAGCGGGAACTCGGCTTCGGGCTGGGCGAGGCAATCGAGCAGGCCGACCGGATCATCGAGAACGACGGCTCGCTCACACAGTTTCACGACCAGGTCGAGGAGATTCTCCAATGATATTCGCCGTCGACGTACGGGCGGAAACCCCCGTCAACGAGACCGAGCTGCCAGACCGCGTCGAGCGTGCCGTCCGCACCATCTTCCCCGACGCCGACATCACGTGGGAGACGGGGCGGCTCGTCGCTGAGACACACGACCTCGCGCACTTCTCTGAACTCCTCCACGAACAGGAGATTCTCGACACCGCGCGCAACGCCTTCGAGGTTGACGAGGAGGGCTTTTCGTTCCGCCTGAAGAAGGCTGCTGCCTTCGAGGGCGTCGTCAACTTCGCCGTCGGCTCGCCGGGCGAGCTCGGCGTCATCGACGTGCGGGTCGACGTGCGCGAGCCGTCGGTCGAACAGTACATCGACCACGTCATCCCCTCGACGGAGGACGGCGAACCGGTCTAGAGCCCCGAGACCTGAATCGCGACCCACTCCGAGTAGTCGCGGCGTCGCCACACCCGCACTTCCGTCACCCACTTCACCCACTGAAAGCCGCGGCGTCCGGGCGCGACCAGCCGCATCGGCCGCCCGTGGCCGTGGCTCAGCGGCTCCCCGTCGACGTGCGTCGCGAGCAGTGCATCGCGCGCCTCATCCAGTGGGAGCGACCACCGGTAGCCCGTCACCGAGCGGAACTGCACCCACGACGCCCCCGCCGTCGGGCCGGCCGTCCCGAGTAGCGCTTCCACCGAGAGTCCGCGCCAGTCGTGCTCCGAGTACCAGCCGCTCGTGCAGTCGAGGAGGGCGCGCTGTTCGGTGTCGAACGCGAGGTCGCTCCGCTCGAACTCCCGTTCCGTCTCGACCGCGCCCGTCACAGAGAGCGTCCACGCGCCCGAATCGAGCGGGTCGGGGTCGTCTGCGACCCACGCGGTCACGGGGAAGTCGTTCCCCTCGCCGGACCCCTGTTCGCGCGACCCGGTGTACCGGCGGGCCGTCCCGAGCGCGTTGCTCGCACGATACGCGACCGCGCCCAGCGTCACCATTCCGACCCACGACAGCGTCTGTCTGCGGTCGCGGAGACTCGCCTGCGAGGGAATCCGGAGGCGGTCGCGCAGGTGGCCGACGAGCACGACTGTCGTCGCCACCCCGAGGACGGCGTGGACGAAGAGGAGGGTGAACGCTCCCGGGAGGCTCGCGCCGAACACCCACGCGACACCGGTCGCGAGCGCAGCGACGGCGAGCACGGTGAGCAGTATCGAGACGGCCACGCGACCGGAGCGGGCGCGCACGCCGGCCCGGACGCGGGCGCGGACCCGCCACAGTTTCACGCCGAGAAAGCCCACGAGCGTGATGCCGACCCCGCCGTGAAGGAGAAACAGCCACGCGTCGCCGGGTCGCGCGACCAGTCCCGCAAGCCCCGTCGCGAGCGCGATGGTCACCCCCGCGAGCAGGGAGTAATCCACGACGTCGGCGTCCATACGACCGGATACGGCTACTGATACTTGAGTGCTCGACCAGTGGGTATGGGTACCAGAAACTTTTATTACCGAATGTCTTTTCATGTTAAGTCTATGTCTAGTGTCATCCTCTACGCGGACGCCGATGCTGGTCGGCGGAGCGCCGTCTCCGAGGAGTTGGAGGCGACTCGGCGATTCGCTCCGGCCACGGCGTCGTCGCTCCGGGCGACCCGCGAGCGACTCGCCGCACAGAGGGTGGATGCGGTCGTCGTGGGAGCGACAGTCGCCGACGGTACCGCGGCCGACCTCGTGGCGACCGTCGCATCCGTCGCGCCGTGGCTCCCGCTGTTCGTGTACGCGGCCGACGGTGAGACCGGCATCGACGCGGCCGACCGCGAGACGCTGCTCACCGACCGCTACGACGCCGACGAGATCTCACCGGTCACGCTCGTCGACGAACTCGCCGCCACCATCAGCGAGCGGCCGACCACGCCCAACGCCGACCGCGAGCGCACTCGCCTCGCCGCGCTCGACGGGTACGATATCCCGGCGGCGACTCGGCTCCCGTTCGACCGGCTCACCGGCCTGGCGGCCGACGTGCTCGATGCACCCGTCTCGTTCGTCAGCGTCATCACCGACCGCGAACAGCAGCTGCTCGGCGCGAGCGGGCTCGATGTCGACTGCATCGACCGCGCGAACTCCGTCTGTACCCACGGTCTCAACGAAGAGTCACATCTGGCTATCGACGACCTGCTCGCCGACCCGAAGTTTGCCAACATCGACGCATTAGTCCAGACCGGACTGCGCTCGTATCTCGGCGTCCCGCTCCGGACTCCCGGCGGCGAGCCGCTCGGGATGTTCTGTGTGATGGACACCGAACCCCGCGAGTACAACGAGTGTGACGTTGAGCGTCTGCGTGGCTTCGCCCGTACGGCCATGGACATGCTCACGCTCCAGCGGCCCGACCCGCTGGAATCGCCGTTCGGCGCTTAACTGGAGAAGAGACTCGTGTGGACGGGCGCGAAGTCGTCGCCCTCGTCGCGCTCGACCGTGTCCGAGACGGCGCTGCCTCTGACGCCCGAATCGAGGAAATCTCCCAGCGGCGGGCCGACGTGTTCCGGCTCGACGAGGAACGCGTCGTGGCCGTGGTCCGACTCGACCACGTGGTGGGCGCTCCGGGTGCCGGTAGCGCGGAACGCCTCGGCTAGCTCCTCGCCCTGTTTGGTCGTGAAGTGCCAGTCGCCGGTGAAGGAGACGACGAGCGCCTCGCCGTCAAAGGCGGCCAGCGCCTCGCTGTCCGACTCGTAGCCGCCGGCGAGGTCGTAGCTGTCCATCGCGCGGGTCAGGTACAGGTAGGCGTTCGCGTCGAACCGCTCGGCGAACCGCTCGCCGTTGTAGTCCAGATACGACTCCACCTCGCGGTACGGGAAGAATCCCGCGGCGGGGTCGAGCTCGAAGGCGTCGCGGGCGGCGTCCATCCCCGCGGAGCGGCGACCGAACTTCTTGGCCATCGACGACTTGGAGAGATACATCACGTGGCCGAGCTGGCGCGCGAGCGCGAGTCCCTGTACCGGGTCGGGACCGTCGCCGTAGTAGTCGCCCCCCTGCCAGTCGGGGTCGGTCGTGATGGCGCGGCGGGCGATGGACTCGATTGCGAGACACTGCGCGTCGAGTCGCGCCCCCGTCGCGACGGCGAGGACGCGGTCCACGTGGTCGGGGTGGCGTTTCGCCCAGTCGAGGGCGTTCATCCCGCCGACGGAGCCACCGACGACGGCGTGGAGGTTCGGGACGCCGAGCTCATCGAGCAGGAGTCGCTGGGCGCGCGTCCAGTCGCCGACCGTGACGGCCGGGAACCGCGTCCCCCACGGCTCCCCGTCCGGTCCCTCCGACGGCGGGCCGGAGGAGCCGTAACAGGAGCCGGGAACGTTCGCGCAGACGACGAAGTAGTCGTTCGTGTCGACGGCCTTCCCCGGACCGACGATGTCGTCCCACCACGCGGCGGCCTGGCCGGCCGTGTCACTGCGCCGCCGGCGACCGGCGACGTGTTGTGAGCCGGTGAGCGCGTGACAGACGAGGACGGCGTTGTCGCCCGTGAACTCGCCGTACGTCTCGTACGCGAGCGTGAGGTCGGAAATTGACTCCCCGCAGTCGAACTCGAACTCGCCGAGCGAAGCGGTGTCGCTCATATCGCCCCCTCCAGGTCGGCGATGATGTCCTCGCTGTTCTCGATACCGACCGAGAGCCGGAGCAGGTCGGGCGTGACGCCGGAGGCGCGCTGTTCTGCCTCGGAGAGTTGGGCGTGGGTCGTGCTCGCGGGGTGGATGACGAGCGTGCGCGAGTCGCCGATGTTGGCGAGGAACGTCGCCACCTCCACCGACTCACAGACGCGCGTGCCGCCCTCGTAGCCGTCTTCGAGTCCGAAGGTGACCATCCCGCCGTAGCCGTCCAGATACTCGCTCGCGAGGTCGTGGGTCTCGTGGCGCTCCAGTCCGGGGTAGTTCACCCACGCCACGTCGTCGTTGGCGTCGAGATACTCGGCGACGGCGAGCGCGTTCTCGCAGTGGCGCTCCATCCGAAGCCCGAGCGTCTGGACGCCCTGGAGGGTGGCCCACGCGTCGAACGGCGACTGCTGGTCGCCGAGCGACCGGAGACTCCGCTGGCGGACGGCGTACTCGAAGGCGCGGTCGCCGTACCGCTGGGTGAAATCCAGCCCGTCGAACGCGGCGTTCGCGGTCACCTCGGGGTAGTCGCCGGCGTGCCAGTCGAACTCGCCGCCGTCGACGAGAATCCCGCCGACGGTGGTCCCCGAGCCGTGAATCCACTTCGTCGTGGACTCCCACACGAGGTCGGCGCCGTGCTCGAAGGGCCGACACAGCGCCGGCGTCGCGAACGTGTTGTCCACGAACAGCGGCACGTCGTGGTCGTGGGCGACCTCGGCAATCTCCTCGATGGGCGGTGTCACGAGCGACGGATTGCCGATGGTTTCGAGGTGGATGTAGGCCGTCTTCTCGTCGATGGCTTCGGCGTAGGCTTCCGGGTCGAGGGTGTCGACGAACCGGGCTTCGATTCCCCGGCGCGCGGCGGTGTGGTTCAGGTAGGCGTGCGTGCCGCCGTAGATGGACGCGGCGGAGACGACGTTGTCGCCCGGTTCCGCGAGCACGAGCGTGGCGGCGTCGAAGGCGGCCATCCCCGAGGCGGTAGCACAGGCTCCGGTCCCGCCGTGGAGGGCGGCGAGCCGTCGCTCCAGCACGTCCGTCGTCGGGTTCGACATGCGCGAGTACATGTGGTCGTCGCCTTCGAGCGCGTACAGTTCGGCGGCCTGCTCGGCGCTCTCGAACTCGTAGGACGTGGTCTGGTGAATCGGGAGCGACGCCGCCCCGGTCGCCGGGTCGCCTTCGTCGCCGGCGTGGAGTGCTCGCGTGTCGAAACCGAGCGTGTTCATGTACAGTATGCATATTCATCCAAGTTCGTATAACTCCCAGTTACGGCAACTGTTGCCGACAGCGGGATACCACGAGGTTTATTCGCGTCACAGGACACGAGACGGGTATGACAGACGCGGACAACGTCCTCTTCGTCGTGCTGGACACCGTCCGGAAGGACCACCTCACGCCGTACGGCTACGACCGGGAGACGACGCCGACGCTCGAGTCGCTCGCCGAGAAGGCGACCGTCTACGAGCAGGCCGTCTCGCCGGCCCCGTGGACGCTGCCCGTCCACGCCTCCATGTTCACCGGCCTGTATCCGAGCCAACACGGCGCGAGCCAAGAGCAGCCGTATCTCGACGAGTCCATCGGCACGCTCGCCGAGGCGCTCCAGTCGTCGGGGTACGACACGGCGTGTTACTCCTCGAACGCGTGGATTACGCCCTACACCCGACTGACCGCGGGGTTCGACGAGCAGGACAACTTCTTCGAGGTGATGCCCGGCGAGTTCCTCTCGGGGACGCTCGCCGACCTCTGGCAGAAGGTCAACGACAACGACACGCTCCGCAGCGTCGCCAACAAACTCGTCGAGGTCGGCAACGACATCCACGAGTACTTCGCCGGCGCGGAGGGGGCCGACTCCAAGACGCCGGAGGTCATCGACAACGCCATAGAGTTCACCGACGACGCCGACGAGTGGTTCACGTTCGTCAACCTGATGGACGCTCACCTCCCCGTGTATCCGCCCGACGAGTACGCCCAGCAGTTCGCCCCCGGCGTCGACGCCACCGAGGTGTGTCAGAACTCGAAGGAGTACAACTCCGGCGCGCGCGACATCTCCGAGTCGGAGTTCGACGACATCCGCGGGCTCTACGACGCCGAGATCCGCCACATGGACGCGGAACTCGACCGGCTGTTTTCCCACCTGAAGGCGACCGACCAGTGGGAGGACACGCTCGTCGTCGTGTGTGCCGACCACGGGGAACTCCACGGGGAACACGACCTCTACGGCCACGAGTTCGGCATCTACGACCCGCTCGTCAACGTCCCGCTCATGGTCAAGACACCCGGGGAGGAGGGCGGTCGCGACGACACGCAGGTGGAGATGCAGGACCTCTATCACACGGTGCTCGACTTCACCGGCGTCTCCGCCGGTCGCGGTGAACCCCTCGACACGACGCGCTCGCTGCTGTCTGGCGACTACCGCGACTTCGCCGACGGCGAGTACGCCTTCGTGGAGTACCACCGCCCGGTGGTCGAACTCAAGCAGTTGGAGACGAAGGCCGAGGAGGCCGGTATCACCCTCGATGAGGAGTCGCGCTACTACTCGCGGATGCGTGCTGCCCGCCGCACGGACGGCAAGTACATCCGCAACGAGCGCACCACGGACGAGGCCTACCGCATCGACACCGACGCCGGGGAACGCGACGACCGCATCGACGACCCCGACGAGGTCATCGAGGAGATCGAGGCGACGCTGCGCGAGTTCGAGACGCGCGTCGGGGAGACGTGGGACGACGACTACGACCCCGACGCCGATGTGCTCGGGGAGATGGACGGCACCGCGAAGGACCGCCTGCAGGACCTCGGCTATCTGGAGTAGTGGACCGCTCGCTCCCGGTCGACCGCGCGACGGTCTGGAAAATCCTCGCCGGCTTCGCCGTCGCCGGCATCGTCCTCTACTTCGTCGCCTCGCAGTTCGGGCTCGGCGAGGTAGTCGACACGCTCGCCGGCGCGGACTTCCGGTGGCTCGCCGTTGGCTGTCTCTCCACGACGCTGTGTCTCGTCCTCTGGGGGAAGGCGTGGCACGTCGTCCTTCGGGTCGCCGGCATCGACGTGTCATTCCGCAAGCTCGTGGGGACCTACTTCGCCGCCACGTTCGCCAACTATGTCACGCCGCTCGGACAGGCGGGCGGCGAGCCGTTCATCGCCTACGTGCTCTCGCGCGACACCGAGGCCAGCTACGAGGAGTCGCTCGCGTCGGTCGTCACCGCTGACCTGCTGAATCTGCTCCCGTTTTTCTCCTTTTCGGCCATCGGCCTCTCGGTCCTGCTCGCGCAGTCGTCGCTCCCGGGTGCGGCCCAGTCGCTCGCGTGGGGGTTGCTCGCGATGGCTGTCGGCGTCCCCGTCCTCGTCGGACTGGCGTGGCGGTATCGCGAGACCGTTCGCGGCGGCGTGCTCCGGCTCGTCCGACCCGTCGCCCGAATCACGAGCCGCGTCTCAACCGACGGAGTGGCTCGCCGCATCGACGAGCTGTACGACTCTTTCGGCCGTATCGCGCAGGACCGCCGCGCGCTCGTCGTCGCCGTCGCTTTCGCGTACGCCGGGTGGGTGTTCTTCGCCCTGCCGCTGTACTTCGCCGGCAGGACGCTCGGCGTTCCGGGAATCGACCCGCTGCTCGTGTTGTTCGTCGTTCCGGCCTCGACGCTCGCCGGCCTGACGCCGTCGCCCGGTGGGACGGGTGGCGTCGAACTCGCGCTCGTCGCGCTGTTGGTCGCGCTCACGCCGGTGTCGAACGCCGTCGCGCTCTCGGTTGCGCTCGTGTATCGCGTGATGAGCTACTGGTTCGCGCTCGTGGTCGGGGGGCTGGCCGCGGTGGGTGTCGTGGCCCGTTCCTGATTTCGATGTATCGTCTGGTGGATTTGGCTACATCGGTGGCAAGCCTGGTTTGAAACCTCCGAGCGTGTTGATTGCTGGCTACTCTGTCACGGACGCCTCGAAAGCCCCAGGCGTGTCGCGGTCGTTCCGTGACATATCGATCGCTCACTGCGTTCGCTCCCGATAGTGGTCACGGAGCCGACCATGCGAACGCGACACGCCCGTCTCTGCAAGACGCTGCGCGTCTTGCTGACCCTGAAGTCTGCCATGGCAGACTTCAGGACCTCTTTCGGTCCGCCCGACAGCACCGCCCACACGCCTCCCCAGCCGATTCGCTCCCTCCGGTCGCTCATCCACTGTCAGAGCACGCGCTGACAAGCCGTCGCTCGGTGCCCTCGCGACGACCTCGCGCTGACTCGCGCGCCGATGCGCGCTCGGACCACGCCACCGCATCCGTCTCGCTCGATTGAGCAACCGTTGTGGTGGCCTGACGCACCGCGCGCCAGCGCGTGTGCGTCGTGGGGAAGGGTTGGGAGAGTGGCCGACGGCCACGGGCCAGCGAGCGGGAGCGAAGCGACACGCGAGCGGGCGGTCCGTCGCGCCCGCGTGGCGCGATGCGACCGCTAACAGTGCTGTTTCCCCGAGGCCAAGCAACGAGGACGGTCGCGGTGCTGGCAACATCAAATAGACATGCGTCAAACTCGTGTCAGCTTCAGTTGACGGCCCTGACGCTGAAGACACAACAACCGGCGCAAAGGTTCAAACCAGAAGCCGCGGCCACCGACCGTATGCTGTAACGAGTCGCCCGCGACGCCCGAGACGGGAGTCCGGCGCAGCGTCGCGCGTACCCAGCCGGCTGTTCGCTATCCGAGGAGTCGCTCGTAGACCGAGATGACTCCCTCGCGCACGTCGGCCATCGGGACGCCGGCAGCGTCGGCCACCGCGAGCGCACCACCCATCCCGACTCCCTCCTTCGCCTCGCCGGCGAGGTATCGCTCGAAGGCGACGTGGCTGTCGTCGAAACCGGGGTCGGTGACGGTCACGTCGAGGTCGAAGGCGTCGGCGGCCGCCGACAGGTCGACGTTCGGGTCGGCGTCGACGAACGAGGTGGTAGCAAGCGAGAGCCGGCCATCCGCGTCGGCGTGACGAGCCAGCGCGGCGACGGCGAGCAACTGCGTGCCGCCGGCCAGCGTCACCGGCGTGTCAGTCTCCAGCGCGCCGACGGCTACCCCGCCCAGCACTGCGGCCGTCGGGTCGCCCATCCGGCGGACGGCGCGTCGCGGCTGGCCCGTACACGAGCCGGCATCGAGGTCGCTGGTCTCCAGTCCCGCCGCCACCATCTCTCGTTTCAGATCGAGCGGATTCGAGGCGAGCGACGAGGAGACGCCCGTCGCGTCCGTCTCACCGAGTGCCGTCAGGACGCCGAGAGCGGTCGTCGTCCCACCGGGAACTGTCTCGGCGAGCAGCAGGTCTTCATCGAGTGCGCGCCCGAACTGTCGGGCGGCCTCCCACGCGCCGTACGCCGTCGGCACGGGTTCCTCCTCGCGGATGTCGCGGCCCGGCGTCGCGCCGACGGTGACGGTGCCGGCCGCCGTCGGCTTCGCGAGGCCGGCGTCCACGACCGTCAGCGGCAGGTCGAGCCGTTCGCGCACGGCGCGGGTCACGACCGCCGGCGTCGGACAGCCGGCCGGCGAGACAGGGGTCACCGGCGCTCGCACCGGCTTTCCGTACTCTAGTATCTCGGCGTCGGCACTCGGCGTGTGGACGAGCAGGTCGCCGTCCATTCCCGCCGCGCTCAGCCCATCGATGGCCGCAGTGTCGGTCGTCCCGGCGGCAAGTACGAGGCGCGTCATACTCGTCGTGAGGGGAGCCGACGCTTGTGTCGTCCGGTCCGGAGCGAGCGCTTTTGCTCGCGGCGACCGTCCCCTCCGTATGGCTTGGAGCACGGATGATATTCCCGACCAGAGCGACCGCCGATTCGTGATTACCGGTGCGAACAGCGGCATCGGTAAAGAGGCGGCTCGCGAACTCGCGCGCGCCGGCGGCACGGTCGTGATGGCCTGTCGCTCGCTCGACCGCGGTGAGACCGCCCGCGACGAGATTCGCGAGGAAATTCCCGGTGCGAGCCTCCGTGTCGAGCCGCTCGACTTGGCGAGTCTCGACTCAGTCCACGACTTCGCCCACCGGCTCGACGGTCCCATCGACGTGCTCATCAACAACGCCGGCGTGATGGCGATTCCTCGCGCCGAGACCGACGACGGCTTCGAGATGCAGTTCGGCGTGAACCACCTCGGCCACTTCGCGCTCACCGGCCTGCTCGTCGACCAGCTAGAAGACCGCGTCGTCACCGTCTCCTCGCGCGCCCACGAGAACGGCGATATCGACTTCGACGACCCGCACTCGCGCGTGAACTACGACCGCTGGGAGGCGTACGGTCAGTCGAAGCTCGCGAACCTCCTGTTCGCGTACGAACTCGACCGGCGCAGCGACCTGACGAGTCTGGCCTGTCACCCCGGCTTCGCCGCGACGAATCTACAAAACGGCGCGGCGACCTCACTCCCGATGCGTGTCGTCATGGGTGTAATCAACCGCGTCATCGCACAGTCGGCTGCCGACGGTGCGCTTCCCACCCTCTACGCGGCGACCGACCGCGACGCCGAAGGCGGCCAGTATATCGGTCCCAACGGTCTCGGCCAGATGCGCGGTGCGCCCGAACCACAGGAGTCGACCGACCGCTCGTACGACGAGCCGCTGGCAAAGCGGCTGTGGACACTCTCGGAGGCCGAAACCGAAGTCACCTACCCGTTCTGAATCGAAACCGTCTCCGGGCCACCCCGTGTTTCCCCTGGAAATGAGCACGCGCCGTATCAAAGACCCCGTCCACGGCTACATCGAGTTGGCCGAGCCGCTGGTCGAGCGACTGGTCGACACGCCGGAGTTCCAGCGGCTCCGCCGCGTTCGCCAGCTCTCGGCGACCCATCTCGTCTATCCCGGGGCGACCCACACTCGCTTCGAGCACTCGCTCGGCGTCTATCACCTCGCTAGCGAGGTGTTCAGCAATCTCCGCGGACAGTCGTACTTCACCGACGGCGCGACGACCGCCGAGCTGGACGAAATCGAACAGACCCTTTCGTGTGCGAGTCTCCTTCACGACATCGGCCACCCGCCGCTGTCACATCTCGGCGAGCGCCACCTCGACGTAGATGCGCTTCGAGACCGACTCACCGAGACGGGCTTAGTCGCCCGGTTTCGGGCCGTCGCGCCCGACGTGAACGGCTGGCCGAAACCGATCGAGCGGGCCGCACCTCACGAACTGCTCTCGTGCGTTCACATCTTGGAGGTGTACGACGACGCGCTCGATGCGCTTGGCGTCTCGCCGGCTGAGGTTGCCGGCTACGTGCTCGGCTGGAGCCTCGCCTACGAGACGGGTGCAGCGTGGCAGTACGGCGTCGGTCCCGAGATTCTCCACTCCCCCGTCGACGTGGACCGACTCGACTACATGGTCAGAGACGACCACATGACCGGCGCGGACGTGCTGGATATCGACACCGACCGGATGACGAGCGCCTACACCGCCCACCCGAAGGCCGGTCTCGCACTCGCGGAGGGTGCACTCTCGGCCATCGGCAACTATCTGGAGGGGCGCGTCTCCCTGTACCAGTGGGTCACCCAACACCACAAATCGGTGTACGCGAACATGCTGTTCCAGCGACTGCTCGATGAACTCGCCGTCCGCGAGGACCTCATCACCGCCGACGCAGTCCTCTCTGGTATCGACGACTTCTGGCTGCTCGAACGGTTCCGCGAGACGGCAGCTGACCCGCCAGGCGGGGCGTTCGGTGACCTTTACGACCGGTATCGGTCGCGGGACTTCGCCGAGTCGTGCTGGAAACACCGACTCGGATTTGGTGATGCGGTCCCCGACGGCGTCGACCCCGACGCCTACGCTCGGTGGCTCATCGACAACGACGACAGGCTCGAAGCGACGCTGGCCGACGACCTCGGCCTCCCGGCCCACGAGGTGTGGATCGAACACTCCTACGTGCCAGAGTACGAGCCCGGTGAACTCCGCGACATCCCGCTTGCACACCGCGGTCGGGTCCAGTCGGTCGCCGACCACGGACTCTACGGCGGTCGCGAGTTCGAACGCACGATTCCCTTCGTGTACGTTCCGGAGGGGTACGCCCGCGACGCCGTCGCCGCACTCGCCGCCCGGTATCCGCGTCAGTGACTGCCACCGCCGCTAACTTTATACCCTGCCATATGTTTCCAAGTATCATGGACGATATCTTTGTCGCGCGGCTCATGTCGACCGACCCCAAGACGGTCACGCCTGACATGCTCGTCGAGCAGGCGGCGAAGCTGATGATCGATTCCGACGTGGGCTCGGTGCTCGTCGTCGAGGACGACAACCAACTCGCGGGGATTCTCACCCGGACGGACTTCGTCCACATCGTCGCGGGCCAGAAGCCGAAAGACCAGACGCCCATCTTGGCGTACATGTCCGACACGCCGGTCACCATCTCCGCGCAGGCTAGCGTCGCCGACGCCGCCGACCTCATGGTCGAATCCGGCGTCCACCACCTCCCCGTCGTAGACGACGACGCCGGTCTCATCGGGATCGTGACGACGACCGACCTCGCGGCCCACATCGCCGGGCTCGACCGCAGCGTGCCAGCGTAGGCTACAAGCCTCCCTCGCTCTTTTCGTCGTCGTGGACGAACTTCCAGACGGCTCGGCCGACGCACTCCAGGAGTACATCGATACCCACCACGAGTTCCTCTCGTGGCTCGGCGTCACGGTCGAGCAACTCGAACGCGGCTGCGCCGTCATGGCCATCCCGTACGACCGGAAGCTGACGAACGTGCCGTGGACCGGGAGCGAAGACGACACCCACCACCCGATTCAGGGTGGCGTCGCCGCCACGCTCACCGACACCGCCGGCGGGATGGCACTTCGAGGCGAACTCGACAACCCACTCACCGCCGGCATGGCGACGATCAATCTCAACGTCAACTATCTGGAGGCCGCCCGCGGCGACCTCACCGCGACCGCGGAGGTGACTCGTGCGGGAAAGACGGTCGGCGTCAGCGAGATTCTCCTCGAAAGTGAACGCGACGGCGAGACGACGCCCGTCGCGCTCGCGACCGGAGCCTACCGGCTCTTTCGCGCCTAAAGCGACTTCTCGAACCGGACGACCTCATACTCGCCGTCCCGTCGTCGCCCGGTCTCGCGGTAGCCGTGGCTCGGGTAGAATCTCATCGCCTGCTCCTGTCGCGCCGTCGTCTCCAACTCGACGTGCTCGTAGCCCGCCTCGCGGGCGTGGGCTTCCAGCGCTTCGATGATTCGCGAGCCGTACCCCTCGCCCTGTGCATCGGGGGCGACGGCCATCCGGAGCAGTTCGACGCCCGACTCGCGGGGCTTGTATCCGCCCATCGCGACGATACCGTCTCCCGCTTCGAGGACGAACAGTTCGCCACCGTTGTCGCGATAGGATGCGACCGGCGTGTCGAGGTCCTCGTTGCCGGGTACGTCGTCGGGGTCGGAGCCGGCAGACCGGATTGCTGCGCGGTGGAGCGCAATCACCGCCTCGCGGTCGTCCTCCCGAACGGGTCGGATGCTCACGCGAAGGTGACCTCGTCGGTCGTCGTGCGCTCGCCCACCAGCCACTCGACGTGGTCGGTCGCGTACTCGTGGTGTTCTGTCTCGATTGCGCCGATTGCGTCTTCGGCGAGCACGACCCGGTAGTCGCGCAGCCCGGCGCTTGCGGCCGTGTGGAGGACGCAGACGTTCGCGAGCGTCCCGCAGATGAGCAGCGTCTCGATTCCCCGCGCCGAGAGCCAGCCGTCGAGCTCCGTCTCGTGGAACGCGTCGTACGTGTGTTTTTCCACGACGTGATCGCCGTCCTCGACGGGGAGGTCGTCACACAGCTCGGCTCCCCACGAGCCTTCGAGGACGTGTTCACCCCAGCGGTCGAACTCGTCGTAGCTGTGGTTCCCCTCGAACTGGTCCGGCGGGTGCACGTCGCGTGTGTAGACGACGCGCGCGCCGGCGTCGTGGGCTGCGTGTGCGAGGTCGACACACGGCTCGACTACCGTTTCGCTGCCGGGGGCATACAGCGCCCCGTCGGGGTGACAGAAGTCGCGTTGCATGTCGACGACGACGAGCGCCGTCGTTGCTGGGTCGAACGTCGCCATGTCGGATGGACGGCGGCGACGCCGAAAAGTATCACCCCGTGGACACCGCCGTTTTTGAGTATGGGGTCCGAGTATGTGGTATGCGAGCACGTTCGACCGTCTTCCTCGTCGTTCTCGTCGCCCTCGCCGGCTGTAGCGTCGGCTACAGCGGCTCGACCCCGACGCCGACCGACGAAACGACGCCGACCCCCGCACCGGAGACCGCGACGCCGACGCCGTCGCCGAACCAGACCGCCACCGCCGAACCCGCGACCGAGCTCCCCGACCCCGAAACCGACGTGCTCGGGTGGGAGAACGGCTACTGGGCCAACGAGACCATCAGCGTCGACCGCAGCGACGGACTCAGCGAGGCCGAACGCGAGCGCATCGTCGCCCGCGCGATGGCCCGCGTCGAGGTCGTCCGCGAGATGGAGTTCAACTCGACGGTCCCCGTCGAGTTGATGTCTCGCGAGGAGTACCAGGACAGCGAGTACAGCGGCGGTGGCGACCGCTCTGCGGCCTTCACCACCTTCGACAACGCGAAGTTCGAGGCGCTGTTCCTCGTCGGTGAAGACCGCGACTCACTCGCTGTCCAGCAGTCGAATCGCGGCTCCTCGGTCGCCGGCTTCTACACGCCCCGCAACGACCGTATCGTCGTCATCTACGGCGGCGAGACCGCAGATCTCCCCGGTGAGCGCACGCTCGGCCACGAACTTACCCACGCTCTCCAGGACCAGCAGTTCGACCTCACGACGATTACCGCCAGCAGTCGCGAACAGTCCAACGCACAGAACGGTCTCATCGAAGGCGATGCGAGTCTCACCGAGGAACGATACATGGAACGGTGTGGCGAGGAGTGGGAGTGTCTCTCCGCGCCACAGTCCGGATCCGGGTCCGGGAGCAGCGACATCCATCTGGGTATCTACATCATGGACTTCTTCCCGTACGACGACGGCCCGGCATTCGTCGAGTTCTACCAGGAGCGTGGCGGCTGGGACCGCATCAACCAGATGTACGACGACCTGCCGGCTTCGACAGAACAGGTCGCCATCCCCGAGAAGTACGCCGTCGACCCCGACCCGCCGACCGACGTGACCCTGCGCGACCAGAACACGAACGGCTGGGAGCGGGTCGACCCGCCGGAGCGAACCCCGACCGCGCGACTCGGTCAGTCGGCGATGACCGCCATGTTCGGGTACACGCTCTATGCAGACACCGGAAACCAGCCCGTCATTCAGCCACAGGAGCTGTTGAACATCAACTCCGAGGGGAACATCGTCCAGCCGCCGTTCAAATACACCGCGCCCCCGGTGCGCGGCTGGGACGGCGACCGCATGCACATCTACCAGAAGGACAACGAGACGGCCTACGTCTGGAAGTCCGTCTGGGATAGCCGACAGGACGCCCAGGAGTTCGCCGACGCCTACGCTGACCTGCTCGCCTACTGGGGCGGCAGCCAGCAGTCTGGCGGTCTCTACACTATCGACAGCGGGGCGTACGCCGACGCCTTCCGCGTCACCGTCGAGGGCGACACCGTCACCATCGTGAACGCGCCGACGACCGGCGACCTGCCGGACGTTCACGAGTAGACTTTTCGCCGGGCCGACCAACCGTTCGGTATGTTCGACATCGTCTCGCCCGACGCCATCGCGAGCGGCCGGGCGACGGACGCCTACTTCCAGCGCACCCGCGAGGCGCTCGACGGCGCAGGCCGCGACCCGCACGTCGTCTGTGAGGTGACCGCAGACCAGTTCCCGTCCGGTGAGTTCGAGATCTTCGCCGGCATTGAGGACGCTGCCAACCTGCTCGCCGGCCGCGACCTCGACGTCTCCGCGCTCCGCGAGGGCCAACTGTTCGACGGGGGGCCGGTGATGCGCATCGAGGGGAACTATCTGGAGTTTGCCGAACTCGAAACGTCGCTGCTCGGCTTCCTCTCGCCCGCGAGCGCGTGGGCGACGGGTGCGAGAGAGATTGCAACCGCCGCCCGCGACCGAACTGCGCTCTCGTTCGGTGCCCGCCACGTCCACCCCTCGACGGCTGCCGCGCTCGAACGCAGCGCTCTCGTCGGCGGGATGGACGGCTTCTCGCACGTCGGCGCGGGCGACGTACTCGACCGGGCGGCCAGCGGGACGATGCCACACTCGCTCGTCATCGCCTTCGGCCGCGGCAACCAGGAACAGGCGTGGCGGGCGTTCGACGAGCACGCCCCCGAGGACGTGCCCCGCATCGCGCTCACCGACACCTACGCCGACGAGACGGAGGAAGCGGTTCGGGCGGCCCGTGCGGTCGAGAACCTCGACGGCGTTCGCCTCGATACCACCGGCTCCCGGCGGGGTGACTTCGAGCACATCGTCCGGGAGGTTCGGTGGAGCCTCGATGATGCCGGATTTGCGGACGTGGAAATATTCGTCTCCGGGGGTATCACCGCTGAGGCGGTCCGACAGCTCCGGCCGTACGTCGACGGCTTCGGCGTCGGCTCGGCCATCTCCGACACTCCACCGACGGATTTCGGACTCGACATCGTCGAACGCGACGGCGAGGGCGCGGCCAAGCGCGGGAAGCTGACGGGCGCGAAATCTGTCTACCGCGTCGGAGACAGCCACGTCGTCCAGCCGGCGGAGGCTCCCGCGCCCGACGACGGCGAATCGCTGCTCGAACCGCTCATCGAGGATGGCGAAATCGTCCGGGAGTTCGATATCGACGACGCAGCCGAGCGGTGTGCACAGGATGCGGAGCGCGTCGGGTTCAGAGCAGAATAGCGTAGACGAGCACCCCTCACGCCAGCATCCGCGAGCGAGGAACGAGCGAGCGGTTCACTGCGGCGAGCAAAGCGAGCCGCAGGACCGAGCCCCGACCAACGGGAGGGGCGACGTGTCTTTTTGCCGCAGATTTTTGCCGACGAGCCGGAGGCTCGTCGTGCAAAAAGGTGCGGCTGAGGGGAGTAAGCCCCCTTCTGTTCGGTCCGGCATTCGGCTGAGCACCCGTCGCGGTCTCCGGGCTACCAATGAACGACGGGCTTGCACCGGCGAGGATTCGCCGTTCCATCGCTCCCACTCCATCGGCGTTTTGCGGGTTAGCTTCCTTCCCTCGCGGGTCGGGTCGCGCGCATCATCACTCCGGAGTGGACGTGTCGTTGCTGTTCCAGTGCCAGCGGTCTCCCGCTCTGGACGTGTGTCCAGTCGCCTGCCCGGTCGGTGGGGGGACTTTCCTCGCCACCGGGGTCCTACTCCCGGTAAGGCGGTGGCCGGACTCCCTCTGCCATCTGCCCATTTGCCCCCACCGACCCTAAACACGTTGGACCGCGCTACCGGTCCAATCGGCGTCGGCTGGGGGACAAGAAATCCGACAACGAAGCGCAGTGGTTCCGCGGCAATCGACTTGAAGAGCCGACGACGGAGCCGGCCTTCTACACGAACTACGGCAGCGCCGTCGACGTGAGCGCGGCCGGCGGAAGCGCCGACCTACAGGCGATTGCGACGAATCCCGACGCCTACAACGACCTCGTCTACTCGACCGTCAACACGGTCGACGCCGACGGGAACGTCGTGTCGGGCTACGGCTGGAAGGCCGGCACCTCGATGGCCGCCCCGCAGGTCGCGGGGGCCGTTGCGCTCGTGCGCTCGCTCGACCCCGACGCCAGGTCGCGGAGGTCGAACAGCTCATCCGCGACACCGCCTCCTCGGAGGATGAAGGCGAACTCTACCACGGTTCGGGCCACCTCGACCTCGAAGCGCTCGTGAAGGCAGCGAGCACGGCCAAGAAGCAGTAAGCCTCGCGGCCAGTCGCTGACTGCTCTTTTCTCAGCGGAGTCGACCCAGCAGTTCGTAGTCGTGGTCGGGCGTGTACCGCCGGAACAGCAGGCTGTTCGACAGCACGGAGACGCTCGAAATCGCCATCGCGCCGGCCGCGAGCACCGGCTGAAGGAGTCCGAGCGAGGCCAGTGGGACCATCGCCGTGTTGTAGCCGAGCGCCCACACCAGATTCTGTTTGATCTTCGCGAGCGTCGCCTCGGAGATGCGGACGGCCTTCACCACGTCGACCGGATCACCGCGCATCAGCGTCACGTCGGCGGCTTCGATGGCCACGTCCGTCCCGCTCCCGAGTGCCGTGCCGACGTAGGCCACTGCGAATGCCGGCGCGTCGTTCACGCCGTCTCCCACCATCATCGCCCGCTTGCCCTCTGCCTGAATCGCCTCGACGGCGTCGGACTTGTCCTCGGGGAGCACCTCGGCACGGACGTTCTCGGGGTCGATGCCGACCGCCTCGGCGACCGCGCGTGCAGTGCGTTCGTTGTCGCCGGTGAGGAGGGTCACGTCGATACCGCGCTCGCGAAGCTGGCGCACGGCATCTGCCGCGCTTGGCTTCACCGTGTCGGCGTTCGCGACGACGCCGACGACCTCTCCGGCGTGGGCGACCAACATCGCCGTCTTTCCTTCACGCTCCAGTCGCTCCATCGTCTCCAGCGCCGAGTCGGGGTCGATGCCGTTCTCGCGCAGGAGCGTCCGATTCCCGACGAGCACCTCCTCGCCGTCGACGGTCGCGACGACGCCCTGTCCGGGGACGTTCTCGAACGTCTCCGGGTCGGTCACGTCCACCCCTCGGGCCGTCGCGCCGTCGACGATGGCCTGTGCCAGCGGATGTTCGCTCCCGCGCTCGGCACTCGCCGCGAGCCGGAGCACGTCGTCCTCGCCGAGCCGCTCGCGCGCGGTGAGTCGGCCACCGTCGGTCGCCGTTTTCTCTTTCGTGTCGTCGAGTGCGACTACGTCGGTCAGCTCCATCTCCCCGGTCGTGAGCGTCCCCGTCTTGTCGAAGACGACCGTGTCCACGTCCTTCGCGCGTTCGAGCACGTCACCGCCCTTGAACAGGACGCCGTTTTGTGCGCCGAGCGTCGTCCCGACCATCGTTGCGGCGGGTGTTGCCAGCCCGAGCGCACAGGGGCACGCGATGAGAACCGCCGAGGCGAACACGACGACGGCGAACTCGAAGACAGAGACGGTGCCGCCGGCGACCGCCGGTCCGCCCGCGACGAGCCCCCACAGCGGGAGCGCGTCGACGAACCCGGCCAGCGTCTCGGGGAACAGGAACCACACCACGCTCCACAGCAGGGCGTTCGCGATGACCGCCGGGACGAAGTACGCCGAGATGCGGTCGGCGAGGTTCTGGATGTCCGGCTGGCGCGATTGTGCCTCCTTCACCGTCTGGACGATCTGCTGGAGTGCGGTGTCGCTGCCGACCTTCGTCGCTTCGACGACGAGCACGCCGTTCTCGTTGATCGTCGAGCCGACCACCTCATCGCCCGCGGACTTCTCGACGGGGACGGACTCGCCGGTCACCATCGACTCGTCGACGGCGCTTTGTCCCTCTTTCACGACGCCGTCGGTCGGAATCTGCTCGCCGGGACGAACCTTCAGCCGGTCGCCGACCTCGACCTCGTCGAGTGGCACCTCCCGCTCTGTGCCGTCATCCTCCAGCAGGGTCGCGGTGTCGGCTTCCATCTCCAGCAGGGCGCGCAGCGCCTCGCCGGCCTGTCCCTTCGAGCGCGCCTCCAGATAGTTGCCCAGCGTGATGAACACGAGGATGAACGCGGCCGTGTCGAAGTACACCTCGCCGGCCACCACGTTGAGCAGGACCGCGACCGAGTAGATGTACGCGGTCGACGAGCCCAACGCGATGAGCACGTCCATGTTCGCGCGGCGGTTGCGCACGAGCGCCCGATACGCGTTCTCGTAGAACGGCCGGCCGAGCACGATCTGGACGGGCGTCGCGAGTGCGAACGCGACCCACCCTGCCGACACCCCGAACACCTCGTCGCCGACGAGACCCAACCCCAGCAGGTGGTCGGCCATGAACACGAGCAGTGGGAGCGACAACACTGCGCCGAAGAGGGTCAATCGAAGCTGGCGGCGAATCTCGTCCTGTCTCGCTGTCTCTCTGGCATCACCGTCCGACGCCCCGTCGGCTCCCTCGCTCTCTCGGACGGGACTGTAGCCGGCCTGCTCGACGGCATCGTAGAAGGCGTCCATGCTCGCCTCGGCCGGGTTGTACGTCACCTGCGCCTCGTCCGTCGCGTAGTTCACGTCGGCCGCGACGACTCCCGCCGTCGCTTCGAGCGCCTCCTGTACCGTCTCCGAGCAGTTGGCACACGACATGTCGGTGATGGCAACTGTCGTGGACTCGGTCACCGGCGCGTAGCCGGCGTCCTCGATCGCGTCGAATATCTCGCTCAACGAGACGCGCTCGGGGTCGTACGTCACGGATCCTTCGTCGGTGGCGTAGTTGACGTTCGCCTCCGTCACGCCGTCGAGCGAGCCGACCGCCTCGCTGACGGTTTGTGAACAGTTCGCACAGCTCATCCCGCGGATGCTGATGTGGCTCGTCCGTTGGCTCATTGTCTCTATGTACGCACTCCGTACTTACCGGGTTTCCCCTTTCGAACCCTCACTATCCGTGGCTCGAAACGTACGAATCCAAAGTAACGCTCCCGGGCAAACCGTACGGCGTGACCCTTCGCTCGGGCTGTGGTCTCTGTGGCGTCTCTGATCTTCTCTCTCGCTCGAATTACACCTGTGAACGGTGTGATTTGGATTTGAAAGCTCGAGGGCTCGTGAACTTACAATATCGAACAAGCCGACTGTTTTCTTCCATCCTTGACCTCGGATTGACGCGACGAAACTGAATTTGATATTGCGGTATGTGATTTATAAATTGACCATCGACGGATCCCTACGCGACACAGGGTCTGTCGAAAAACGGTGTGTCGGCTACGCGAGCAGGCGGATTCCGTCGAAGCTGCCGTCGCGCAGCGTCGCAGCGAGGTGTTCGGTATCGATTTCGGGCGTCTCGCCCGGATACTTCCGCTGGAAGTAGCCGAGGACGTTGTCACAGTCGCGTTCGAGAAACTCCTCGGCGTTCTCGTGGTCGGTCGGGACGGCCTGTGGCCAGTCGAACACCGTCACGCCATCGCTGGCGACGAAGACGTTGTACTCGGACATGTCGGCGTGGACGTACCCCTGCCGGTAGGATTCGGCCATCTCGTCGAGAATCAGGTCGAGGACGCCGACGGCCTGTTCCGGGTCGAGTTTCGCCTTCGACAGCTCCACGCCGTCGAGCTTCTCCATCACGAGCGCGTGGCGGCTCTGCCCCACGGGCTGTGGGACCGACACCTCGGGGTAGACCCCGCGCAGCGCCTCGTGTTCTCGTTCGGCCGCCTTCCGTGCGGTGTAGAACCACGAGATGTGGTTGTTGTCGGCCGTGTACTCGCGTTCGCGATTCACCTCGCGGAAGTTCGTGTACCCCTCGCGGTGGAACTTCAGAGCCAGCGGCTTGTACGAACGCGCCTCGTACACGTCCGACTCCTTGCCCACGCCGAGTGGTGCACCGACGCCCTCGATGGTCTCTCGTTCGGAGAAGGTGCGAAGCGCAAGCGCGTCGTACCCCTCGAAAGTGAGCCGAAAGCCGGTGTACTGGATGGTTTTGCGCTCGATGAGTTCGCGCTGTTCACACCGGTCGAGCCGGTACTCCATCTCCTCGCCGTCGAGCCGCGAGAACTCCGCGATCTTCCCGCGTGCGACCCACCGCGAGAACCGCATTCCCTGTTCGAGCCCGGACAGCAGATAGAAGTCCTCCGGCTCTAACTCCGCCATCAGCGGAGCAACGTTCTGGACCATACGGCCTGCTACCCTCCGGAGACGCAAAAGGCACTCGTGGTTGTCTGTACACGGTAAATGGTATACTGCGATATCGAATCGGGGGTTCAGCACGAATGGACGGACTGACGACCCCATGGTCGAGGAAACAGTCTTGTGGGCGGCCGAGCCACGTTCGGTCATGACACTCGAAATGTTCTCACTGGCTGGGTCGGTCGCGGTGGTCACGGGCGGGAGCCGTGGTATCGGCGAGGCAATCGCCGTCGCGATGGCGGACGCCGGTGCGGCCGTCGTCCCGGTCGCCCGCAGCGAGGATGCCCTCGGCACGACCGTCGACCGCATCCACGACGCCGGCGGCGAGGCCGTCGCCTGTGTCGGCGACGTGACCGACGAAGCAGACATCGAGCGCGTATTCGACACGGCAGAACGAGAGTTCGGTCCCGTCGACACGCTCGTCAACAACGCGGGGACGAACCCCTTCTTCGGGGACGCGACTGACCTCGACACCGAGACGTGGGAACACATCATGGACGTGAACGCGACGGGCACCTTCCGGTGTACCCGCGAGTTCGCGACTCGCGTGACCGACCGCGACGGTGAGGGGTCGGTCACCAACATCGGTAGCGTCGGCAGCGTCGTCGGATTACCGTCGCAGGCCCCGTACACGGCCTCGAAGCACGCTATCGCGGGGATGACGAAGACGCTCGCTGCCGATTGGGCCCCCGACGTTCGGGTCAACTGCCTCGCGCCCGGATACGTCATCACGGAGTTCACCGAGGGCGTCCGGGGGAACGACGAGATTCGCGAGGAACTGCTCGACGGGATTCCGGCGAGCAGATTCGCTGAACCCGAGGAGATTGCCGGCACCGCGGTCTATCTGGCGAGCGACGCCGCGGGCTACGTCACCGGCGAGGTCCACGTCGTCGACGGTGGTCTCGCCGCGATCTAATCCACGATTCGGTCGGCGACGGCGTCCATCGCCTCGTCCGCGACGGCGACCCCGTCAGTCAGCGAGAGGAAGCCGTGACACATCGACGGGTAGTGGTGGTGTGTCGTGTCGACTCCGGTGGCGTCGAGCGTCTCGGCGTACGCGACCCCCTCGTCGCGGAGCGGGTCGTGGCCGGCGGTGACGACCGTTGTCGTCGGAAGCCCCGACTGGTCGCCACGGAGCGGCGCGACGTACGGGTTCGCGCGGTCGACCGGTGAGCGGAGATACGCCTCCCAGAAGTGCTCGATTGCGCCCCGCGAGAGCAGCGGTCCCGACTCGTTTTCGGTGTACGAGTCGCGCGTCCGGTCGTCGTCGATCATCGGATACAGCAGAGTCTGACGGTCCGGCGTCGGGATATCGCCGTCGCGACAGAAGCGAGCGACGCCGGTCGCGAGGTTCCCGCCGGCGCTCGTCCCCGCGACGCTCACGCGCGTGCGGTCGCCCCCGAAGGCGTCGACGTTGTCACGCGCCCACGCGTACGCGCTGATGCAGTCGTCAAGGCCCGACGGAAACGGGTGTTCGGGCGCGAGTCGGTAATCGACGGCCAGCACGACGGCCGGCGTCCGGACTGCGATATCTCGGCAGATGTCTTCGACGGAGTCCAGCGAGCCGAGCGCCCACAGGCCGCCGTGATAGAAGACGACCGTCGGAAGTTCGCCGCCGACGGCCGGGCGGACGGCGCGTATCGGGACTGCGCCGTGAGGACCGTCGATTTCGACGTCGCGCGTGTATCTGACCGCCGTGTCTCGGTCGGGGGCGAACACGTCATCCTCCAGTTCGCGCGCGCTCTCGACCGAGAGGGTGTGCCAGTCGGGGACGCCGGTCGCCGCGAATGCGTCGACAATCGTCGCAAGATCGCTGTCTAGCGGTTCGCTCATGCGACAGCGTCGCCCGACACGCCCCTCAAACTTCGGGGTGGAGATGAATTTGATATTGCAGCATATGATTTATTATCGGGTCCGAAAGACCCCTGTAGCTGGGTTTCGATGGGTGTGTATGGAGACGCCATCGGTCGATATCGGCCTCGACGCGCGCCGTGAGACGGCAGCTGCCGCCGACGCCGCCGACCCGCTCGCGTCGTTCCGGGAGCGATTCGACGTACCGGGAACGTACATGGACGGCAACTCGCTCGGTGCGCTGTCGACAGACGCCGAGGCGAGTCTGGACCGCGCCGTCGAGCAGTGGCGCGAGCACGCGGTCGAGGGATGGACTGATGCCCAACCGGACTGGTTCCGCTACGGCGAGCGACTCGGCGGGAAACTTGCCCCGCTCGTCGGCGCGCGCGAACAGGAAGTCGCGGTCTGTGGCTCCACGACGACGAATATCCACACGCTCATCGCGACCTTCTACGACGCCGCAAACGGCGGAAGCGCAGCCAATGCCTCGAATCCCGGGACGATTCTCGTCAACGACCTCGACTTCCCGACCGACCACTACGCCATCCGCGCCCAGCTCCGCCAGCGCGGTCTCGACCCCGACGACCACCTCACGGTCGTCGAATCCGAAGACGGTAAGACGATTATCGCCGCCGCCATCGAGCGTGCGCTCCGCGAGCACGACGTGGACGTGCTCTTCCTCCCGAGCGTCTTCTACCGGTCCGGTCAACTGCTCGATGTCGAACGGCTGACCGACCTTGCACACGAATACGGCGCGTACGCCGGCTTCGATTTAGCCCACTCTGCGGGCGTCGTTCCCCACTCGCTGCACGATCACGGCGTCGACTTCGCCGTCTGGTGTCACTACAAGTATCTGAACGGCGGTCCCGGCGCGATAGCGGGGCTGTTCTGTCACGAGTCGAACGCCGACCTCCACCCTGCCCTCGCTGGCTGGTGGGGTCACGAGAAGCAGACGCAGTTCGAGATGCACCACGAGTTCACCCCCGCTGCGGGAGCTGGCCGCTTCCAGATCGGCACGATACCGATCCTCGCGGCCGCCCCACTCGACGGCGCGCTCGACGTGACGCTCGAGGCTGGTATCGACCGAATTCGCGAGAAATCCGTCGCACTTACCGACTACCTTATCGACCTCGTCGGAACTCTTCCCGACTCGTTCGAGGTCGGGTCGCCCCGCGAGGCTGCTCGCCGCGGGGGCCACGTCGCAATCGAACACTCCGAGGCGTACCGACTCACCGAGGCGCTGAAAGCTCGTGACGTGGTCGTCGACTTCCGCCCGCCGAACGTGATTCGCGTCGCGCCAGCCCCGCTGTACACTGGATTCGGTGACGTGCTCGACGTAATCGAGACGCTCCGCGAGGTCCACGAGACGCGCGCACACGAGCATTTCGACACCCACTCCGGCGGCGTCACCTGATTTCTATCTCACGTCGCGGCTTACCGACCCGCCGCAAGGTTGAATCGCGCACTTCGCGAACCGCCGGCATGGACGTAGAGATACTGCTGTACGACGGATTCGATGAACTTGATGCGGTCGGTCCCTACGAGGTGCTGGCGAACGCGGTCGAGTACGCCGACGAGAGGGGGTCCGTTCGGATGGTCACGCTCGATGACCGGGAGTTCGTCACCGCGAGCCACGGGCTTCGGGTGGGAAGCGACGGCGAACTCGGTGAGCCGGATTTACTCGTCGTTCCCGGCGGCGGGTGGAGCGAGCCCGGTCCTGGCGTGCGCGCGGAGTACGACGACGGCCGGATTCCCGACCGACTCGCCACACTCTCCGAGACGACGAACGTCGCGACCGTCTGCACCGGGGCGATGTTGGTGGCGAAAGCCGGGTTGTTCAGGGGGAAGGCGACGACCCACGCCGTCGCGCGCGATGACCTCGCCGCCTCGGGGGTGGAAGTCGCGGATGCGCGCGTCGTCGACGACGGTGTCGTCTCTGCCGCGGGCGTCACCTCCGGACTCGACGCCGGCTTCTATCTCGTCGAACGCGCCTTCGGCTCCGAGATTCGCGACCGCGTCGCCCGCGAGATGGAGTACGAACCGCGCGACGACGTACTCGTGGTATAGCCCCGTAACGTCGCTCTCACGGCTCTTTGCTGTCTATTCTGTGTTCGTGGCTCCCACCAGCTATCGGTAAGCGTAAACTGCATGATGCTATAGCAAAACAGCTACGGACGGAACTGGTCGCGGTAGTCCGCGACGAACTGGGCCAGCGTCCGTGGCTCGCGGCCGAGCAGAGCTGCGACCGCGTCCGTTGTCCGCGCGGTCAGCCCGAACCGAGTGGCCTGATACTCTGCGAGCATGAACAGGATGAATCCTGCAGATAGCCCGCGGTCGCGCATCCGACGGGCAACGGCGCGACGTGATGGATTCGGACACGTTATATGCGGAACAGGCGCAATACCACGGGGTTTAGGCCGTGGATACGCGCCGTCAGTTAGTGACACGTTCCGCCGACAAATTCCATAGCTGAGTTTCCCCAATCCGTACTTTCAACTAACAAGAATCGGTATACTGTGGTAAGGATAGGTCGGAACGGAGTGGATTCCGAACGACCTTCGGAGGCGGCCAGCCCGCCACCCAATGAGACAATATCCGGAACGCCGACGCGGTGAACACGAATCCCAGAAGGGTTTGTCGTGTGCCCGTCGGCCTGAGCAAGCCCGACGATACCTCCGAGTCCGGCGACGTGTCAACGAGTCCCTACTGGCAAAAACAACAGATGGGAGTCAACGACGCCGAGGATAGGAGTAACAGCCGCTTGGCACGGCTAGACAGCCACCGACCACGACAACTGGATTAGACGCGGACTCCCGTGAAGTGGCGGCGTCCGTGGTTGCAAACCTGAAACTCCCACCGCTCGGGATTCCTCCGCGTTCGCGCGGAGGAGGATGTCAATTCGCGGTCGAGTTCCGCACTGAACACCGTTGCCGCCTCCTCGAAGTTGAGTGCCGTCGGTCCGGTGAGTGTCACTGCCGGCCGGTCCAGCCGACGCTCGCCGGTAAGTAGTCTGGCCGCGACCACCCCCACGTCGCGCGCGTCAACGAAGCCGAGTCGGCCCTCCCCTGCCGGGACGAACAGCTCACCCCTCTCGCGTATCTCCGGGCTGTGGATGCCGCTGAGGTTCTGCATGAAGTACGCCACCCGGAGCGCGGCGGTCTCGGCGTCGAGTCGTTCGAGGTGGCGCTCGATGCGCCGGTGTGGGAGCACGGGGAGTTTGTCGGCACCGAGCACGGACAGAAAGACGAGTCGCTCGACGCCGGTCCGAACCGCTGCGTCGGCGAAGTCCGTGACGCGACCCGGCGTGACGCCCGGCGGAAACATGAGGAAGACGGCTTCGACGCCGTCGAGTGCGTCCCCCCACGTCTCCGGCTTCGTGTAGTCGAAGGTGACGGTCTCGACGCTTAGGCTGGTCGCCGTCGGGTCCCGAACGCCTGCTCGGACCGGCAACTCGGTCGGGTTGAGTTCCGTGACGACGGCGGACCCGACGGTTCCGGTCGCGCCCGTCACGAGCACCGTCACCGGTCGCTTACCTTCGGGAGTTCGTGCAGGTAGTCGTCGCCCTCGGCGCAGTCGAGCATAAACGCGGCCACGTTCGCCCGGGTGGCTGCGTCTCGGAGTCCGAGTTCGAGGTCGGCCCATGGTCAATGTTACCGGTGTACGCACCGTCGGTGAGTCGGGGCGCGCGGACGACGGTCCAGTCGGTGTCGCTGGCCTTCACGTGGTCGACGTGGCTCTCGGCGTCGGCCAGCACCTCCGTCGCAACGAGCTTCAGCAGCCCCCCATCACCCGCCCGCCGAAACTCACCGACTCGCCCGGCTCCCGGACGCCGTCCCCGACCAGCGTGATGAATCGCTCAACGCCGGCGTCGGCCATCGCTTCGAGGATGTGGTCGCCCGCCGCGGTGAGCAGGTCGTCCGGACTCTCCTTCCCCTGCCCGAGGACGCTCACCACGGCGTCGGCTCCGGCAACCGCCTCCCCGACGTTGGTTCCTCCGTAGGCGTCACCGGTCACGACCGTCAGCCGGTCGTCCTCGTGGGTGATATCCGCCGGGTCGCGTGCGAACCCCGTCACCTCGTGACCGCGGTCGAGTGCCTGTGCCACCAGCGGCTCTCCTGTTCGTCCCGTCGCGCGAACACTGCGAGTTTCATACCACACTACTGGCGGCGAGAGAACATATACTCCTAACTTCGAAGTGTAGGAGTAATGGCGCTGTCGCACCGGCTCGCGGGCCACAAGCTTCAGGAGTGGTCGACGACACGTCGCGGTATGGACACACAGGACCGCGAGCGCGCGCAGAAGTGCCGGGCGTCGCTGTCGGCGGGCGAACGCGAACGGGTCGAACAGCGGGTCTCGTCGTTGCTCGACTTACTCGGGAAGGCTCACACGATGGCGCTGTTGCGCGAGTTCGCCTTCGCCGACGCGCCGCTGCGATTCTCTGATATCGAAACCCGTCTCGATATCTCACCGGACACGCTCTCACAGCGGCTGAGCGAACTGGTCGAGCGCGGACTGCTCGACCGGCAGTCGTACGACGAGATACCGCCACGCGTGGAGTATCGCCCCACCGACCGCGCCGAGGCGCTGTTCCCCGCCTTCGGCCACTTCCACCAGTGGGCGATGGAGTACGAACTCGACTACGAAAACTGAAGTCGATTCAGGTCGGCTCACTCGCCTGTTTTTTCCGGGTGGCAGCTCAAAGAGGCCTGATGACAGCGACCAGCGGACTCGCCATCGACGCGCGCGGCGTCGAGGTGACCTACGGCGACGGAACCGAGGCCGTCCGTGGCGTTGACCTCCAGATACCCGAAGGGGAGTTCTTCGGCTTTCTCGGAGCCAACGGCGCGGGCAAGACGACGACAATCAAGACGCTGGTGACGCTGTTGACGCCGACGGCCGGCAGCGTCACCGTCAACGGCTACGACACCCTGACCGAGGGGCGGTCCGTCCGCCAGTCGGTCGGTTACATGGCACAGGAGACGGCAATCGACACCGACCTCACCGCCCGCGAGAACATCAAGTTCGCCTGCGAGGCGTACGGTGTCACCGGCAGCGAACGCGAGGAACGAATCGACAGCCTGCTCGACTTGGTCGACCTCGCCGACGTTGCTGACAAGACCGCGGACGGCTTCTCCGGCGGGATGAAGAAACGACTCGACGCCGCGACCGCCCTCGTGCACGAGCCGCCGCTCGTCTTTCTCGACGAGCCGACGACCGGGCTGGACCCGAAGGCGCGAAACCGCCTGTGGGAGTATTTCCAGCGCATCAACGACCGCGGGACGACCGTCTTCCTGACGACGCAGTATCTGGAGGAAGCGGATTACCTGTGTGACCGGCTCTCGCTCATCCTCGACGGGCAGATTGTCGAGACCGGCTCGCCCGACGAACTGAAATCCCGCGTCGGCGGTGAACGGCTCGATATCGACCTCGCCGACGAGACCGACACCGACCGCGCGCTCGATATCGCACGGGAGTTTTTCGCGGCCGACGCCACCGTCGAGCGAACCGACGACGGGGTGGCTGTCACGGCCCGCACCGCCCGCGAGCGCGGGCCGGACCTGCTCGTCGCACTGCGCGACGGTGACGTGGCCGTCACCGGCTTCAACGTTCGCGCTCCATCGCTCGATGACGTGTTCCTCGCCGTCACCGACGACGAGGACGGGCTCACGGAGGCGGCTCAATGAGCAACGGCTTCCTGTGGGACGTGTGGGTGAACTTCAAGCGCTGGAATCTGAAGGCGGTGCGCAATCCGTTCGTGCTCGTCGTCTCGCTCGCCCAGCCGATTATCTTCCTCGTCCTGTTCACGCAGGTGTTCGGCGGGGTGGCGACGGGCGCAATCAACCGCGGCGGCGGCAGTATCACCTATGAGACGTATCTCGTGCCGGCCATCGCGATTCAGGTGGCACTCGCCGCGGCCGTCACCTCCGGTATCGGCTTGGTCGAGGATATCGAGGAGGGTATCTTCGAGAAGATTCTCGCCAGTCCCATGCACCGCGGCGGTGTCTTCCTCGGGAAGGCGACCGCCGAACTGCTGCGCATCGCCGTGCAGATCGGTATCATCCTCGTGCTCGGAACCCTGCTTGGGGCCTCAATCGCCGGCGGTATCCCGAGTGCCCTCGCCATCATCGGTATCGGCGTCGTCTTCTCGCTGTGGTTCATGGGGCTGTCGAACGTGATTGCGCTCGTCACCCGCGATCAGGAGTCGACCATCATCGCCTCCAACGTGATGCAGTTTCCCCTCCTCTTCTTGTCGACCGGGTTTCTTCCCCTCGACGCGCTGCCGGGATGGGTTCAGACCGTCGCGAAGTACAACCCCGTCACCTACGGCATCGACGCCGCGCGGGCGGTGATGCTCGGTCGCGACACAATGACCGTCATCGAGGTGACGCAGTTCACCGGCGTCTGGAACACGCTCGTTCCCGCACTCGCCATCCTAACCGTTCTCGACCTCGCGTTCGGGGCCGCCGCCGTCTATCTCATCGGGCGGGCGTCGAGCTCCTCGGTGTCGTAGCCCCCAACGCTCATTGCTCGCTCCCGCGAAATCATCACGAGAATGACTGGTGTCTACGCGGCGAAACTCGGCGACGAGACCGACCGGCTCCACGAGCGCGTGCGCGACCGGTACGCGCTCGATTCCACCGACGACCGCGTCTGCGTCGGTCGCGGCGAGATGGATATTACCCGTGGCACGCTCGTTCTCCCCGGACTGTACGTGATGCCGCGCTGGAATCTGCTGTTTCCCGAACGGGGCGAAGCGGTTCCGTTCACCGTGACGACGGCCGGCATCGAGGTGGCGGGTCGGGAGGCGCTCATCACCCAGCGCGCGTTCATTTTCGACTCGAAGCGTCGGCGATTCGACTCGCTGACCGTCTACGATGCGTCGCGCGACCGCCTGTTCGATTTCCTCGGGAGAGACGGCCACATCGTGAGCGAACTCCACCCCCGCGTCGCGGACGGTGAACTCATCGTGGAGGGGGGCAAGCAGTGGCTCCGTGCCGGCGGCCGGTATCTCCCGCTCGCCGGCCCGATGGCCGCCACCGTCGAGGTACGCGACAGATTCCTCCCCGACGAGGACCGCTTTCGGGTGCGGGCAGAGGTGTCGAACCCACTCGCCGGCGAGATCCTCGGCTACACCGGGCGATTCACGCAGACGACGGACGCGAGCGCCGAGCCCGTCGAGCCGTGTGCGAGGCCGACGACGCTGCCGCCGTGAACCGTCTCGACGCGAGTGTCGCTGTCGGTGGACTCGTCGGCTGGCGACTGGCTCCGCCCGCGGCGAGCGAAACACGTTAGCCGGTGGACGGGTACTGCCGGTATGCGCATCGAGAACAGCTTCATCCCCGTCAGCGGCGTCGGGGAGACCACGGAGCGGAACCTCTGGGCCGCGGGCGTCACCAACTGGGACAGCTTCGACCCGAGCCACGTCGGTCCGACGACCGGCGAGCGGATCGAGGCGTTCATCGACACCGCCCGCGACCGCCTCGACCGTGAGGACAGCCGCTTTTTCGGCGAGCGATTCCCGTCGAGTGAACTGTGGCGCTGTTATGAGAACTTCCGTGATGACACCGTCTTCTTCGATATCGAGACGACCGGGCTTTCGCCCGGGCGCGACGACGTGACGACCGTCTCCTTCCACCGCGACGGCGACACCACGACCCTCGTCCGCGGCGACGACCTCACCGCCGGGAACCTCCGCGAGCAGTTGGACGGCTCCCTGCTCGTCACGTTCAACGGGGCCTCCTTCGACGTGCCCTTCCTCGAGGAGTCGTTCGACCTCGACATCGACACGCCCCACATCGACGCGATGTACGCCGCGAAGAAGGTGGGCCTGTCCGGCGGGCTGAAGGCCATCGAACCGGAGGTGGGAATCGAGCGCGACCGCCCCGACATCTCCGGGCGCGACGCCGTCCGACTGTGGCGCGAACACGAGCGCGGCAAGGACGGCTCGCTGGAGACGCTTGTCTCCTACAACCGCGAGGACACGGTCAATCTGAAGACCCTACTCGATGAGGTCACCGACCGCCTCCACGACCAGACCTTCGTCGAATGAGCGCGGAGTGGCGACTGCTCCGCGAGCAGACCCTGCTGGGCGGTGAGGCGATGGCGTACGACGAGACCGCCGCCCGGACCGCCGCGGCGGGTGGTCCCCGGACCGTTCGGCTGTATCAGTGGCAACCCAGTACGCTCTCGCTCGGCTACCGACAGGCTCCCGAGAGCGTCGACTGGGACGCCTGCGAACGGGCCGGAATCGACGTGATTCGGCGCAACACCGGCGGCGGCGGCATCTACCACGACACCCACGGCGACATCTCCTACTCGATTATCGCCCCCGCCGACGAGGTTCCGGGCGACCTGATGGAGACGTACGAGCGGTTCTGTCAGCCCCTCTTTTCCGCCTTCGATGCGCTCGGTATCGACGCACACTTTGCCGACGAGGAGCAGCCGGCCATCCACGAGCCGGCCTGTTATCTCCGCGCGCTCCACCCGGCCCACGATATCGTCGCCGGCGACGGCCGGAAGCTGTCGGGCAACGCCCAGTATCGCCGGAAGGACGCGGTCATCCAACACGGCTCGATCTCCTTCCGGAGTGACCCGGAGCGCCACCTGCGGTGTTTTGCCGAGGATGTGTCGCCCACCGAGTTCGAGGGCCGGGTGACGAGCATTGAGGAGCTTCGCCCGGAGCTGTCGCGGTCGGACGTGGTGGCGGCGCTGGAGGAGGCGCTCGCCGAGTGGGCCGGTGCCGAGACGGGGGAGTGGTCGGACGACGAGGTGGCGTTTGCCGAACGGCGCGCCCGGGAGAAGTACGGGTCCGAGGCGTGGACGCGACACCGCGACGACCCCACGACCTAGGTTTTTGCTATCGTTTGAGTGTGTTTCTCGCTGATTTTGGCTACGTTGGTGAGCACGGCTTGAAATCCCCGGGCGTATCGTCTGGTGATTGCTCTGTTGTGAATAGCCGGAACGCCCCTTTCAGTCCACCCACGGCAACAGCCCACACGCCTCCCCAGCCGACTCGTTCGTTCCACTCACTCGTCCACTGTCAGAGCAAGCGCTGACAAACCGTCGCTCGGTGCCCTCGCGACGACCTCGCGACGACGGGCGCGCACGAGGCGCGCCGGCTCACGCCACCGCACTGCGTTGCTTGATCGGGCAACCGAGGCGGTGGCCTACCGCACCGCTCGCTGTGCGAGCGTGTGCGGTCCGGGGGAGGGTTGGCGCGGTCCGTCGCGCCCTCGTGGCGCGACTTGACCGCCAGCGGTCGCGGTATCGTTTCCCCGGTGCCAAGCAACGAGAGCGGTGTCGGTGTTGCTGAAGCTGAGTCCACCAGCACAGTGCCCTCCCCGAAGCCAAACAACGACAACAAAGTCGAAACCGGACACACCACCAGAGCCGGCCAAATAAGACCACTTTTCATGTCCGACACCCGACCACGACCATGAGCGCAGACGACATCCGAATCGGGGCACACACCTCAATCGCGAAGAGCGCGGGTCCGTACGACGGGCCGGCGAACGCCGTCCACCAGCAGGTCGACTACGGCGGCAACTGCGGGCAAATCTTCTCCCACTCGCCGCAGGTGTGGCAGTCGCCGGACGTCGACGACGAAGCCGCGACGCAGTTTCGCGACCTCGCGGAGGAAAACGACGTGCGCCCGTGGGTCATCCACAGTTCCTATCTCGTCAACCTCTGTACGCCGAAAGACGACCTCCGCCGGAAATCACTGGAGTCGATGCAGGAGGAGGTCGACGTGGCCGACCGCCTCGGAATCCCGTACGTGAACGTCCACCTCGGGGCACACACCGGCGCGGGCGTAGAGGGTGGCCTGGCGAACGCCGGCTCCGTGCTCGATGACCTCGACGTGCCCGAGAGCGTGACGGTGCTCATCGAGTCCGACGCGGGGTCGGGCACCAAACTCGGCGGGCAGTTCGAGCATCTCGCGACCGTCGCCGACGAGACGAGCGAGCCCATCGAGTTCTGTCTCGACACCGCCCACGTCTTCGCCGCGGGATACGACCTCTCAACCGCGGAAGGCGTCGAGGCGACGTTCGCCGAGTTCGACGACGTCGTCGGACTCGACCGGCTCTCGTACGTCCACCTCAACGACTCGAAACACGCCTGTGGCACCAACAAGGACGAACACGCCCACATCGGCGAGGGCGAAATCGGCGTCGAGGGGATGCGCGCGTTCATCAACACCGCCGCCGACCTCGGCGTGCCGATGGCGCTCGAAACGCCGACGGAAGACGGGAAATC
>Ga0209946_1000010_pt1 | contig 86246 bp, 85 predicted proteins | sample SalPon2_A_H2O_MG_FD_185704 | JGI IMG/M metagenome (GOLD analysis project Ga0209946, IMG submission 185704) | Salt pond water microbial communities from South San Francisco under conditions of wetland restoration - Salt Pond MetaG R2_A_H2O_MG... | ecosystem: Environmental > Aquatic > Non-marine... | reverse complement strand
GAGTCGATCCTGGGGCGGTTCTACAACCCTCAGGCGTCCGGAATCGACGCGATTGCGGTCGACGCGGCGCTCGAATCGTCGCTGCTCTCGCAGCCCGAGTTCCAGCAGTTCCTCCTCGTCGCGCTCCTCGTCGGCGCCGTCGCCGGGCTCTTGGCGTCGCGCTTCTACGATCTCGTGATCACCCTGTCGCTTCTGGGGCTCGGCGCCGGGCTCGTCGCCATGACCGTTCCCGTCTGGATGGCGGTCGCCGCCGGCGAGCCCGTGGCCTTCGCCCGGCAGGCGACGCTGTCGAACGGGACGTTCGCGGCGGTGTTCGTCCTCGGCGCCGCCGTGCAGGTCGTCCGCCACTCGGACGTCGAACTCGGCGAGGACGGGCTCTTCGCCTGACCGACGGCCGCGGGGGCGCGCCCGAGCGCTTACAACCTTGGCGCCCCAATACCGCGTGTGACGAATCGTTCGATCGTCGTCGGCATGGCAGCGACGTTCATCGGGTTGACGGCCCTCCTGCTCGTCGCGGGCGTCGTCGTCTCGCCCGTCCTGTTGGCGGTCGCCGTGCCGTTCGGGATCCTCTCGTACTTCCTCTGGTACCACGCCAGCGGACGGCTACAGGACCGGGTCCAGCGCGAGGCCGCGCGGGCCGGCCCCGACGAGCGAGCGCGAGCCAGACAGCGGGCGCGAGCCGCCGAACACCGGCGCTCCGCCTACCAGTCGGCCGGCGCGACGGACGGCGGCTTCGGTGGCGGGGCGGCCGGCGCGCGCTCCGCCCGCGGTCCCGGCGGCGACCGTCGCGACCGCGCCCCGTCGACGAACGCGATGACCGAACGAGAGGCGTACGCGGCGCTCGGCCTCGATCCGACCGCCGACAGCGAGACGGTCCGGACGACCTATCGAAAGCAGGCGAAGCGGCTCCACCCGGACGGCGAGGAGGGCGACGAGGAGGCATTTAAAAAACTGAACAAGGCGTACGAGCGGCTCTCGGACTGAGGGGGTTCTCTCGCCGTTCTCGCCGGTTTCGTCGGGTCGGAGTCGGCGCCTCTTGCCCCTCACCGTCGACGCCGGTCGTCCGGTTTCTCGCGGCGACTCCCTCGCTCACGAGTCGTCTCCGTCGTTGACAACCGCTCGAATCGCGCGCTCCGCCGCCGCCAGTTCCTCCCGCGTGTTGACGTTGGTGAAGGTCCGGTCCGTGGTGCGGGCGCGGATCGTCGCGTCGTCGACGACGGCGTACTCGAGGTCGGCTATCGGGGCCAGTATCTTCCGGTCGCCGCGGGCGAGCGCGCGCTCACAGGCGGCCGCCATCGGCGCGGCCCGGTACACCGCCTGCGTCGTCTGAAACCAGCGGTCGTCGAGTTGCGGGATCGCGGCGTCACGGCCCGCGGCGTCGCCGGCGAGCGCCGCGAGAAACCCCGGATCGACGAACGGCATGTCGCAGGCGACGACGGCGACGTACTCGCCGGCGGCGGCCCGACAGGCGTTTCCGATGCCGGCGACCGGCCCCAGATCCGGCTCGTCGTCGAGCGCCCAGCGACGGGGGACGGAGAGCCCGTCGAGCGCGGCGTCTATCGCCGCCCGCTGGTCGGGTCGGCAGTTGACCACGAGCTCGTCGACGACCGGCTCGCCGCCCGCCGCGCGGTCCGCACCCGGCGGGACGGGGTCGTCGGCGCCGACGAGTCGGTCGGCGACGCGCCGGACGAGCGGGACGCCCGCGAGCGCGGCGACGGCCTTGTCGCGGTCGCCGAAGCGCGTCGACCGGCCGCCGGCGAGGATGGCTCCGGTTGTCACAGCCCGCCTTCGACGGCGAGTGACTTCGCGGTTGCGGTCGCCCCGAAACGCCGCACCGCGCCGGCGACGAAAACGGTCGTCTGAGTCCCCTGTGCCGGGTCAACGACGGCGCCGCGGCGTGGGTCAAAGCGACCCGTTAAGTGTCCGGCGACCCTTGCTTAGACCATGGCAGAGGCCACGGATCTAGAGGAGCTGAAACGGGGGACCGACCTGGTCAAGCGCGGCTTCGCGCGGATGCAGAAAGGCGGCGTCATCATGGACGTCGTCAACCGCGAACAGGCCCGGATCGCTGAGGACGCCGGCGCGGTCGCCGTGATGGTGTTAGAACACGTCCCGGCCGACATCCGCAAGCGCGGCGGCGTCGCCCGGATGCCCGACCCCGAGCGCGTCCCCGAGGTCATCGACGAGGTGTCGATCCCGGTGATGGGGAAATCGCGTATCGGCCACCGCAAGGAGTCGGAGATTCTGGAGGCGCTCGGCGTCGACATGATCGACGAGTCGGAGGTGCTCACGCCCGCCGACGACGAGTACCACACCGACAAGCGCGACTTCTCGTCGCCGTTCGTCTGCGGCGCCCGCAACCTTCCGGAGGCGCTCCGGCGCATCCGCGAGGGCGCGGCGATGATCCGGACGAAGGGCGAGGCCGGCACCGGCGACGTGAACCAGGCGGTCCAACACCAGCGCACCATCAAAAACCAGATCCGGACGCTCACCGGGCTCAACTACGAGGAGCGCGAGAAGTGGGCCCGCGAACACGGCGCCCCCCGTGACCTGGTTCACGAGACCGCCGAGGCCGAGCGCCTCCCGGTCGTCAACTTCGCCGCCGGCGGCATCGCGACGCCCGCGGACGCCGCGCTGATGATGTACCACGGCTGTGACGGCATCTTCGTCGGCTCCGGCATCTTCGGCGCGGAGGACCCCGAGGCGATGGGCACCGCCATCGTCGAGGCCGTCAACAACTGGGACGACCCGGAGGAGCTCGCCCGCATCGCGAGCGGTACCGGCAAGGGGATGAAAGGGCAGTCGAACGAGGACATGCCCGAAGAGGAGAAACTGCAGAGCCGCGGCGTCTGAGCGCAACCCCTTTTAAATAACTCTCGTACCCTTTCGCGGTCGCGTAGCCCCGGCTGGATGCGTCGTCGTCTCGGCGGGCGGGTTTCGGCTCCCGTCCCGAGCGCTCCCTTCGCGTAGCGATGCCGTCTGTACCGGCCCTCGTTAGACGCCGGAGCCCTCGTGCCGCGACTGTGCCCGCGCCGAAACCGGCTCCGCCTCGGGTCGCTGCGCGGCTGCTGGGGCTGCCGAGTATATTTAAAAATACGAATATAACGTTGAAAAGACGCTATTTCAAGGATGTTGTCTGTCGAATTATACGGCGCCGGCCGTACCTCCTCGATGGTCCGATGGAGCCAGCCGAGTGGCTGAAAACCCGCAGATAGCGCGCTCTAACGTCTTTTTTACCGGGTCTTGGAGCACGCTGTGTAATCGTCGCGGCGAGCGGTTCGATAAGCACCTCCGAGCGCCGATCGCCGCTCTCGGATCGGTCGTACGCGTCTCGGAGCCATCTCTAAGGACTCATTGCCCCTTCTGGCCCTTCTGAGTCAGATGCACTCCGCTCTTCGGGTTCCCGATATCGAAATACATCGACTCGTAGTCATATATTTTTTCAATATTATATATGAATCTGGTAGGTCGGCGCAAACGGCGGGTCACACTCACCCCACCGCAGCGAGCGTAGCGACGTCGATTTTCCACCGACGCAGGTTGAGCAAACTCCATTACACTCGTATGGCTGTAACAGCGTGCGCTTCGAGCACTCGAGGCGACGGCGACGCCCGTAGCTACACGCGAATCGAACAGTTGTTCTGTGCTCCCGAACGATTACGAGTACGTCGCTCGAATCCCGATGATCTGTGCGGACTGTGCCACCATCTCGGGGACCTCCTCGCGGTACCACGTCCCCTTCATCCGGGTCGTCGGTCCCGAGACGCTGATGGCGCCGAGGACGCGGTCGTCGTCCGCGGAGAGGATCGGCGCGCCCACCGCGCGCATCCCCACGGTTCGCTCCTCGTCGTTGAACGCGTACCCGCGCTCCGCGATCTCGTCGAGTTCGGCCCGGAGCGATTCGACCTCGGTCAGCGTGTCCGGCGTCTGCTCCGTGAAGCTGATCGCCTCCAGCACCTCGTCTAAGCGGTCGTCGGGGAGGTGCGCGAGGTACGCCTTCCCGACCGACGTGGCGTGGAGGTCGACGACGGTTCCGATGTGTGAGTCCGTCCGCACCGCCTGGTCGGCCAGCGACTGGTAGACGTAGATGCCGACGCCGTCGTCTTCGACCATCACCTGCGCGCGCTCCCCGACCGCCTCGACCAGGCTGTCCGTCTCGGGTTTGGCGACGTGGTACAGGTCGTGATGCTGGCGAGCCCGGTCGCCGAGCCCGAGGAACTGCAGTCCGAGCCGGTACTCGTCGCCGTCCTGCACCACGTACCCCAGACTCCGGAGCGTCTGGAGGTGGTTGTGGACCGTGCTCTTCGAAATCGGCAGCGACTCCGCCAACTCCGAGACGCCACACCCGCCGCGTTCGCCCAACTGTTCGATGATGCTGAACGACCGTTCTGTCGCCCCGACCGACGCCGCGTTTGGTGTGTCGTCGCGTGCCATACGTACCCGATCGCTCGGGCGGGTAATGTATCTGTCGCGTCCGTTCTGCCAGCCAAAACGTTCGTTCTGCTCTACAGGCTGAGCGCGTCGACCGTCGACCGAACCGGTCGCTCCGCCACGGCGGCGAGGGCGTCGAGCGCCGCGTCGACGCGCTCGTCGTCGCCGCTTTCGCCCGCGCCGAGCCCGTGCGCCAGCAGCGTTCGGTTCCGCGCTCTGTACGCCGCCTCGGGCATCGGGTCTCGGTAGTCGCCGCGAGGGTAGTCGCGGGCGCCGCGCAGCGTGGTCCCGTCATCCAGTTCGACGGCGACGCTCGCCCCCCACGACTCGGGGAAGGCCGCCTCGTACCCGTCGTCGGCGCGCAGGTCGACGCGCGCGGCCACGCCCCTGACCGTCTCGTCGGCCAGCGCTTCGGGAGTGAAATGGTCGAGTTCGACGCCGCCCCGACAGAGGTACGTCGCCAGCACGTACGGCGCGGAGAACTTCCCGGCGGTCATCGTCTCCGGCGCGGCGTGTGCCATGTCGGTCGCGTTGGCGAACGTCCGGACCGTGATCGACTCGACGGCGCTCGGGTCGACGTCTCGCCCGTCTATCGCCTCGCGAAGCGCGTCGAGCGGCGGGTGGGTGTACCGGCAGGAGGGGTAGGGTTTGACGTAGTGTTCCGCGACCGCCCACTCCTCGCCGAGCGTCTCGAACTGGCTCGTGAACCCCCCCGGAAGCAGCTCCTCGAAGGGGTCGTACACCGCCTCGATGGCCGCCGCCGAGCCCTCGACTCCCGCCATCGCCGTGAGCGCCGCGGTCACGCCGGCCTGCGCGGAAAAGCCCGCGGTGAAGTTCCGGGCCGTCGGCCCCTCGGCGTACGGGTCGTGCATCGAGACCACCGCGAGGTTCGCCGCGATCCGGAACGTCTCGCGCAGCTCCTCGTCGGTCGCGTCCAGACAGAGCGCGCTCGTCACGGCCGGCCCGACGGTCGTCCACGTCGAGTGGGGGTTCCGGACGAGCCACGGGATCGCGTCGTTCATCCGGGCTTTCATCGCGAAGATGGCCCGTTCGAGGCGCACGCACACCTCGTAGGCCTTCGTACACGCGTCGACGAACGTCTCGCCGTCGACGTCGTTCGCCTCCGCGGCGGCCAACCCCCCGGCGACGATGCCGGCGCCGACGTGGCCGCCCGTGTTGTGCCCCTCCTCCACCTCCTGTGCGATGGCGGCCGCCGCGTTCGTCATGGCGGCCTGCGGCGGGGCGACTCGCCGGTCCGTCCCGAGGATCGTCGCCTCGCCCGCCGCGAACGACGCGCCCGTCGCGACCCCGGCGACGCCCGGCGCCGCCGACCCGGCCACGGCGGCCGCCAGCACGTCCGCGACCACCGCCCGCCCGTGTTCGCGAGCCGTCGCGTCGACGGGCGCCGCGAGGAAGTCGCCGACGGCTCGCTCCCACTCACGTGTGTGTGCTCGTGCCATACTCGAAGGACGCGCGTCGCGGACAAAAGCGTATGGGGCGACGGGGCCGAAACCGGTCCGACGCTACCGGCTCGCGAGCGTACAGAGGACGCGCGGCGGCGCCGGCGTCCTGGCGCGCTCCCAGAGCGTGGCCGCCCGGTCCGCCCCGATCACCGGCGCGACCAGGTCCCGGAACTTCGCTTCGAGCCGCGCCTCCTCGAAGGGGTTGTGTTCGCCCCCGCGCGGCGCGGCGACCTCGTGTGACCGTCGCCCGTCCGCGGTCTCGACTGTCACGCGGGCGCCCCGCTGTTCGGGGGCGCGGGCGGCGAACTCGTCGTCGACGGCGACGGTCACGCGCTCGGCTAAGGCGATGGCCTCGGGCGTTATCGCCTCGTCGGTGAACGCGGGCGGCCCGGAGTCGCCGCGAAGCAGCGCCGTTGCGACCGCGAACGGGATCGAGAACTTCGCTTGCAGTTGGTTCCGCGGCCGCGGCTCCGTCAGCCGCGCGGCCGCCGGGTACGTCTCGACGCGGACCGACTCGACCGCGCTCGGGTCCACCTCGGCTTCGAGCGCCGCGACGGCGTCCAGCGCCGGGTGCGTGTACCGGCACGCGGCGTGGATCTTGAAGTACCCGTGTTCGATCTCCCACCGGTCGCCCAGCCCGGCGGTGAGGGCCGACTCGTCGACGTCGCCCGCGGCGGCGTGTTCGAGGTGCCGGGCGACCCCGTTCCGGAGGCCGCCGAACCCGGCTTCGGCCTGATCGACGGCGACCAGCGCCGCGAGGTTGCTCATGCCCGCGTAGGCGTTCCGCACGGTCGCGCCCTCCGTCGCGGCCTCGAACCGGGTGTGTTGGGCGTAGTTCGCCGCGATGGCCATGGCCGACCGCGTCGTCTCCGGGTCGAGCTCGCGCGAGCGGGCCACCGCGGCCGCGCCGCCGACCGCACCCCACACGCCGTGCGGGTGGTACCCGGAGCGGAGCGTGCCGAGCGCGCGGGCGGTTCGGACGGCGACCTCGTACCCCGCGACGAACGAGCGCACGAACGCGTCGCTGTCGCCGTACCCGATCTCCGCGTCGGCCAAGAGCGCCGGCAACACGTGAATCGCGGGGTGGCCGGCGGCGAACCGGTGTCCCTCGTCGAGTTCGAGGACGGTCCCCGCCGCGCCGTTACACAGCGCCGCGAGCGGCGGGACCGTCTCGCCGCCGTCGGCGCCGATGACCGTCGCCCCGCCCGAGACGCCGTCGGTCCAGCGCCGCGCGAGCGCGCCGACCGCGTCGTCGGTCGACCCCGCGACGATCGCGCCGAGCGTGTCGGCGACGGTGAGCCCCACGCGATCGCGGACCCGGTCTGGAATCGCGTCCGTCTCAAGTTCCGCGGCGAACGTCGCCAGCTCGCGGTCGGGCTCAGGCGGCATCGTCGTCTAAGAGGTCGGTGCGCGCCCGGAGCAGGTCGACGAACCGGGACGGCCACGAGATGACGCCCTTCGGGCTGTACAACACGATCGCGATGAGGATGGCCCCGTAGACCGCGTTGTTCAGTCCGGGAATCTCGAAGGACTGCCGGACGAACTCGCCGACCGGGATGACGATGAGCGACCCCACGATCGGCCCGAGGACGGTGCCGACCCCGCCGACGATGGCCGGCAGGAGAATCTCGACGTTGACGAGCAGATCGAACACCGTCGAGGGGCGGATCGTGTTGAAGTACATCGCCCAGAACGCGCCGGGCCACGCGGTAAAGAAGGCGCTCACGGCGACGGCCAGCAGCTTGTACCGGTACGTCGGGACCCCGATGGCGGCCGCGGCCTGCTCCCGCTCGCGGATCGCGAACAGGTAGTAGCCGAGCTGCGATCGGTTGATCGCGAGCGACACGACGGTGACGACGGTCAGGAACCCGAGGATCAGGTAGTAGTACGGGAGGTCGCCGGTGAACTGGAACGCGACCAGTCCCGGCCCGTCGGCGTACTCGCGCGCGAGCGGCCGGAAGAAGCCGCTCGCGCCGCCGAGCTGCGGGACGTTCGTGAACACGTAGCGTAACAGTTCAGCGAACGCCAGCGTCGCCAGCGCGAAGTAGTGGCCCTCCAGGTCGTAGCGGAAGGTCAACGCGCCGATTATCAACCCGTACACCGCCGCGATGACGCTACTGAGGAGCATCCCGACCCACGGGGAGATGCCGAAGGTCCCGGTCAGGATGATCGTCGTGTAGGCGCCGAGTCCGAAGAACGCGGCGTGCCCGAACGAGAACTGCCCGGTGTACCCGGACATGATGTTCCACGCCTGCGCGGTCGTCGCCCAGACGAGGGTGATGATGAGCATGTTCAGGCTGAGCCACCCCAGCGGCGCGACGCCGAACAGCGCGAGCTGCCGGAGGAACGGCATCGCGGCGAGCACGACGAGGCTCACCGCGACCAACGCCGGGAGCGCGTACCACTCGTCTCGGAACGCGCCGTATCGCTCGACGGCGCGGGAGAGCGCGTTACTCATCGGCGCTCCCTCCGAGCAGTCCTTCCGGTTTCACGAGCAACACGAGGATGAATGCGAGGAATATCACGATCTGGTAGGTCGAGCCGCCCAAGTACGCCTGTCCGAACACTTGGATGAAGCCGATTATCAGCCCGCCGACGAACGCGCCGGGGAACGAGCCGAGCCCCCCCAACACGACGACGACGAACGCGTTTATCAGGTACTGGTCGCCGAGCGCCGGCGTGAACGACTGGAAGAGGGGGATGACCCCTCCCGCGAGCCCGGCCAACGCGGCGCCGATCCCGAACGTGAGCGCGTCGATTCGCGGGACGTCGATCCCGACGTACTGCGCGCCGTCGCGGTTGTCGGCGGTCCCGCGGATCGCCCGGCCCAGCATCGTCCGCTGGAGGAACAGCCACGTCCCCGAGAGCGCGATGAGCGCGATGACGAGCGCGTACAGCTGTCCCCGCGGCACGAACACGCCGGAGAGTTCGAGCGAGCCGAGGTTGAGCCCCAGCTGTTGGGGGTCGGCGCCGAAGATCATCTCGACGCCGCTGACGAGGATCAACAGGACGCCGAAGGTGACGATGAGCTGGTTCTCCTGTGGCGCGTCGATGATGGGCGCGATCGTCGACCGGTAGATAGCGACGCCGAAGGCGAAGAGCAACACGACGGCGAAGGGGATCGCGAAGAACGGCGACAGCCCCGTGGCGTCCGAAAACACGAGCACGGTGTACATCGCGACCACCATCAGCGCGCCGTGCGCGAAGTTGATCACGTCCATCACGCCGAAGATCATCGTCAGCCCCAGCGCGACGAGGCCGTATATCCCCCCGAGCAACACGGCGAACACGAAGTACTGCGCGAAGATCGTCGGAGACGGAAGCGAGAGCCCGAGAACGGCCGGCGCCGCGGTCGCGTCGAGCGCGCCGACGACGGCGGCCGCTTCCCGACCGCAGGCGTCAAGGAAAAACGAAGAGAGCATGTGGGTCAGAACTGCACGTCGGCCTCAGCGAACTCCTCGGGTGCGACGACGCGGTCTCTGAGGTCCTGGACCTGGAACAGCGGGGCGAGCGAGTTCTCGTTTTCGCCGTTGTCGGCGAAGGTGATCGGCGGCATCGCCGCGATGTGATCCTCGACGGTGATCTCCCCTAACGCGTCGTTGATGTCGTCGGGGTCGGCCGACCCCGCCTCCTCTATCGCCGCGATGATGACCTGGGTCGCCGCGTACGTCATCGCGACGTTCGCGTCGAAGCTGGTCTCGAACTCGGACTCGAAGCGCGACCGAACCTCGCCCGCGGCGTCGGAGGTCGGGTCGAGCGCGAAGTTGGTCGCGAACCCGCCCTCGACGGTGTCGCCCATCTCTTCGAGCGCGCTGACGTCGTTCATCGCCGCGTTCGAGCAGCCGGTGACGTACTTCGGCTGGTAGTTCTGGTTGTTCATCGCGTTGACCAGTTCGATCGTCCCCGACCGGTAGGTGGTGGCGATCACCGCGTCCGGGTCGGCGTCCCGGAGCGTCGTGACCTGCGTGTCGGCGGTGTCGCCCGGCTCGTAGGCGGTCTCGGCGACGATCTCGATGTCGTTGGCCGGGAGTTCCTCGCGGAGCGCGTCGCGCACCGACTGCCCGAAGCTGATGTCGATGTAGAACAGGCCCGCGGTCTCGATCTCCTCGCCGGCGCCTCGGATGGCGTCGGCGAGCAGCCGCGCGTGGTCGACCGCCATCTGGTTCGCCGGCGGCTGGGGCCGGTACGCGTAGTTCAGCTGCGTCTCCTGTAAAATCGAATTGGCCACCGACACCGAGATGACGAACGGGACGCCCGCGCTCTCCGCGGTTCGGGTCGCCGCGCTCGTCACCGGCGAGGAGTAACAGCCGGTCAACACGCTCGCGCCCTCGTCGATGAGCTCCTGTGCGACCTCGCCGCCGAGTTCCTGTGCGCCCTCGTTGTCCCCGCTGACGACGCTGAGTTCCGCCCCGTCGAGCGACTCGATCCCTCCCGCCTCGTTTTTGATCATCGCCGCCAGTTTGACGGCCTGGTCCATCCGCTCGCCCGTGTTACTGAGCGCGCCGCTCAGCGGGTGGTTCGAGCCGATGATCACCTCGTCGGGCGCGTCGCTGCCGTCGCTCCCGTCGCTGCTGCCGCTGCCGTCGCTCCCGTCGCTCCCGTCGCTGCCGTCGCTGCCGTCGCCGCCATCACCGCCACCACCGTTGCTGCTACAGCCGGCCAGCGCACCGGTGACGCCGGCGGCGCCGCTGTATTTAACGAACGAGCGTCTACTGACACGATCTGCGGGATTGTCTCCCATATACGTCTTGTGTGAGACGGGTGCACATATAGTTTGTTACGAAAGATTGTGATTAGTTCTGCGGCTCGCGGCGGTGACGAGCGCACCCGGCGAGCCGGGCGGCGACACGGACGACGAGTAGGGAACCGAGCCGGCGAGCGTCAGTCCAGCCCGAGGTACAGCTCCACGAGGTCGTCTTCGTCGGTCAGGTCGTCGGGCGTCCCCTCGAACTGGAGTTGCCCCTGCGCCAAGATGTAGACGTAGTCGGCGATCCGCAGCGCCTCGCGGACGTTCTGTTCGATGAGCACGACCTGTGCGCCGCTTTCGACGAGCCGCCGGGTCATCTCGAACACCTGGTCGATGAGGGAGGGGGCCAGCCCGCTCGACGGCTCGTCGAGGAGGTACACCTCCCCGCCGGTCATCATGGCGCGCCCGTAACTGAGCATCATCTGCTGGCCGCCCGACAGCGACCGCCCCTTCTCGTCGAGTTTGCCTTCCAACTCCGGGAACGCCGACAGGACCTCGTCGAACCGCTCTTCGCGGACGGTCCCGTCGTCGACGGTGTACCCGCCGAGAAGGAGGTTCTCACGGACCGTGAGGTTGCCGAAGATGCCGCCGTCCTGCGGGAGCATCGTGACCCCGCGGTGGACGTTCTCGGCCGGCCTGTTGCCGGTCAGGTCGGTGCCGCGGTGCTCGACCGTCCCCTCCCACGCCGGGACGACCCCGGCGAGCGTCTTCAAAAGCGTCGACTTCCCCGACCCGTTCGGCCCGAAGACGCAGGTGACGCCGTCCCGGCTCTCGACCGAGACCCCGTCGACCACGCGGTGGTTCCCGTAGCCGCTGACGAGGTTCTCGCCGACGAGCCACGACTCCCCGTCGGCCTCCGCCCCGACCTCGGAGAGCGCGGACGCGGTGCTCGCCGCGGCGCCCGTCGCCGCAGCCCCGGACGACGCGCCTGCACTCCCGGCGGCTACCGCGCCGCCGGCGGCGGCCGGCGTCGGGTCCGCGGCCGCGTCGTCGACCGCGGCGCTCCCCGTCTCCCCCTCCTCCTCGCCGATGAGCGTTTCCAGCGACGCGTCGTGGTCGGCCGCGCCCCCGAGGTACGCGTCGCGGACGCGCTCGTCGCTCGTCACCGACTCGAAGTCGCCCTCGACGAGGACCTGTCCCTGATTGAACACGGTCACGCGGTCACAGACGTCCGCGATGACCCGCATGTCGTGTTCAATGATCACAAAGGTCGTGCCGCGGTCGTTGAGCGTCTCCAAGTGGTCGAGCAGGCGGTTCCGCAGCGAGGGGTTGACGCCCGCGGTGGGCTCGTCGAGCATCACGCAGGCCGGTTCGAGCATCAGGATGCGCCCGAGTTCGAGCAGTTTCTCCTGACCGCCGGAGACCCCGCCGGCCTCCTGGTCGGCGACGTGGTCGATCTCGAGGAGTTCGAGCAGCTCGTCGGCGCGCGAGCGCTTCTCGTCGGGGACCCGCACCCCGGAGCGGAGCCCCCCGGTGAACACGGCGAGCATGTTCTCCTTGACGGTGAGATCCTCGAAGGGCGACGGGATCTGAAAGGTCCGCGCGAGCCCGCGCCGCGCGATCTCGTCGGGCTTCCAGCCGGTCACGTCCTCCCCGTCGAACCGGACGGTGCCGCCGTCGGGGCGGTAAAAACCCGTGACCGTGTTGAAAAACGTCGACTTTCCGGAGCCGTTCGGCCCCATGATTCCGTGGATCGTGTCCGCCTCGACGGTCACGGAGAGCTCGTCGTTTGCGACGAGGGAGCCGAATCGCTTGGTTAACCCCTCGGTCGCTAAAATCGGGCGAGTCATACCCGAACGTCACCGCACGTGCGAATAAACGTTTTCCCGCCAGTCAGTGACACACAGTTGACTGGTACTGACACGCTCCCGTCCCGCAGCGACGCGCCCGAACGCGGCCGGCGCGCCCCGCTCACTCCACCGTGGCCCGCCCGCCGTCGACGAGAATCGTCTCGCCCGTGACGAACGAGGCCTCGTCGCCCGCGAGGAACGTGACGACGCTCGCGACCTCCGTCGGCTCCCCGAGCCGGTCGAGCGCCGCGAGCCCGCGGAACCGCTCGCGCGCCGCGTCGTCTTCGGCGTACGGCGCGGTCATCGGGGTCTCGATGAACCCCGGCGCGACGGCGTTGGCGCGGACCCCGTCCGCGCCCAGTTCGGCGGCGAGCGCCCGCGTCAACCCCTCCAGTCCGGCCTTCGTCGATGCGTAGCCAGCGCGCTCCGCCGCCCCGATCTGCCCGTAGATCGACGAGATGTTGACGATCGCGCCGCCGCTCTCGCGCAGGTGCGGCGCGGCCTCGCGGACGATCCGGAACGGCGCGGTGAGGTTGATATCCACCGAGCGGTCCCACGGCTCGCCGTCGTGGGTCTCGATCGGCTCGCGCGCGACGATCCCGGCCACGTTGACGACCACGTCGATGCGTCCGGTGTCGGCCGCGCGCTCGACCAGCGCCGCGACCGCCGCGGGGTCGGTCACGTCGGCGTCCACCGGCTCGAACTCCCCTGCGTGGTCCGTACAGGCCGCGACGGTCTCCGACTGGTCGAGGCGGTCGCCGCCGACCACCGTCGCGCCGCGCTCGGCGAAGCGGACCGCACAGGCGCGGCCGATACCCCGAGCCGTGCCGGTGACGAGCACGGTGTCGCCGGCGAACGACGGCGCCGGCGTCGTCTCGCTCGCCGTCACGATTGCTCGCCGATCGACCGGGCGGCGTGTACGCCGGCCAGCCGGCCGAATCCCATCGCCGTCGTGAGCCCGTTCCCGGAGAGGTAGCCGGCGGCCCCGTGGCCGCTGATGCCCGTCGCGGTGCCGCCGCCGGCGTAGAGGCCGTCGACGGTCGAGCCGTCCTCGCGGAGCACTCGCGCGTGCTCGTCGACGACGAGCCCCCCCTGCGTGTGGAACAGCGAGCCGGTCACTTCGGTCCCGTAAAACGGGGCCGAGAGGACGTTCCGGCCGTCCTCGCGGCCGACCTCGTCCGGCTCGCCCGCCTCGACGGCCGCGTTGTACGACTCGACCGCCTCGCGGGTCGCCTCCGGGTCGCAGCCGAGTTCGGCGGCGAGGGCCTCGACGGTGTCGGCGCTCGTGTACGAGCCGAGGTCGACGGCGCGGTCGAAGTCGTCGAACTCGCCCTGCAGGCGCTCGAAGATGCGCTCGTCGAATATCTCGTAGGCGACGCCGCCCTCCTGACGGACCACGTCGATGGCGAACTGCGAGTACCCCTTCGACTCGTTCCCGAAGCGCTCGCCGTCGGCGTTGACGAGGACGCCGCCGTTCATCACGACGGCGTACGTCGACAGCGCGCCCGTCCCGCTGACGACGGTCGCGTGCCCCTGGAAGGCGTCCATCGACGCGAGGGCGCCGCCGAGTTCGGCGCCCCAGCGGATCCCGTCCCCGGTGTTGCCGTCGGAGCCGTAGTAGAGCGCGTCGGCGATGTCGTCCTCGCAGTGCGCGCGCACCATCTCCCGGTTCCCCGCGAAGCCGTCGGTGGCGAGTATCACCCTGTCCGCCCGGATCGCCTCCTCGCGGACCGCGCCGGCGACGACGCCCTCGACGGCGCCGTCCTTCGCGACCAGTTTGGTCACCGGCGTGTTCGTCAGCAGCTCCGCGTTCGATCGCGCCTCGATCCGGTCGCGCATCTCGGCGACGAGGTTCTCGCCGTTGCGTCCCGGCGGCGCGTGCATCCGATACTCGGAGTGTTTCGGGTACTTAAAGTCGTCAACGAGGTGCAACGAGATGTCCCAGTCGTCCACGAGCCAGTGGACTAAATCGACGCTGCTCTCACAGAGGTGTTCGACCAACTCCGCGTCGGCCTCGTGGCCGTTCTTCTCCAAGATGTCTCGGGCCATGTCCGCCGGCTCCTCGTCGATTCCCGCCTCGCGCTGGAAGCGGGTGCCGGCCGCGGGGATCATCCCCGTCGACAGCGCGGCGTTGCCGCCGACCTCGGCGCTCTTCTCTAAGAGCGTGACCGTCAGGTCCTCGGCTTCGCAGGCCGCGAGCGTCGCCGTGAGCCCGCACCCGCCGGCCCCCGCGACCAGCACGTCGGTCTCGACGTCGAACTCGACCTCGTCGGCCGAGACGACCTCCGCGCTCGCGTCGTCTAACGTCCGCTGCTGCGGCTCCAAATCGGGCGACTCCATACCGTGACACTCGGAACCACGTCGCGTAAATCTACCGGTCGGCGGGGTGTCGCCGTTCGTGTGCCTACCGTGTTTCCCCGAGTCCGCGCTGCTGGCGACCCGCGTGGACGACCGCTGACCGGTATTTAAATTCATGATGGTTCCATTTATATCTCTTTGGGTGTGTACTCGTACCATGGCCCGAACGCCACGCGAGACGGTCGAGGAGTTCTTCGAGCGGATGGGCGACCCGGACGAACGCGAGTCCGTCGGCGAGCTGTTCGCCGACGACGCCGTGATCACGGTCCCCGGCGCACGGTTTTCGGGGCCCGAGGCCGCGGCCTCGTTCCTCGCATTCCTCGAACCGCGGTACGAGCGCGCCGGCAAGGCGTTCGGTCGCTGGACCGTCGCCGGGGACCGCGTCGTCAGCCAGGGGACGCTCCACGGCGTCGACAACGACGGCGAGCCCTTCGAGGACGTGCGGTACGTCGACGTGTACGAGGTTAGCGAGGGCACCATCGACCGGCTCGACGTGTACAACGACCTCGCGGTCGAGGGGGTGGTCGAGTCGTGAGCGACGCGAGCGACGAAGCCGACGCGACCGACGCGACCCACTCCGAGCGCATCGGCGTCCTCTTCGCCCTGCGCGACGAGCCCGACCTCGTCGTCCGCGCGGAGGAGCTCGGCTACGAGAGCGCGTGGGCCGCGGAGGGGCAGGGGAAGTCGGCGTTCGGCAAACTCGAACGCTGGGCGGTCCACACGGACCGGATCGGCCTCGCGACCGGCATCGTCAACGTGTTCTCGCGGACCCCGGCCGCCATCGCGCAGGCGGCGGCGACCCTCGACGCGCACTCCGGCGGGCGAGCGATCCTCGGGCTCGGCGTCGCACATCCGGGCGTCGTCGAGGGGTTCCACGGCGCCGACTTCGACCGCCCGCTGCCCCGGATGGACGAGTACATCGAACTGGTCCGTCGGTATCTGCGCGGCGACCCGGAGGGGTTCGACGGCGAGTTCTTCTCGCCGTCGCGGACCGCGTTCTGGGGGGCGTTCGAGCCGGAACGCGCGTCGATCCCCATTTATAACGGCGCGCTGGGGCCGGCCAACGTCCGACTCACCGGCCAGTTCGCCGACGGGTGGGTGCCGAACCTCTACCCGGACTCGCAGTTCGAGGAGGCGCGGGGGTGGCTCGCCGACGGCGCGGCCCGCGCTGACCGGGACCCGGACGACATCGACGTGGCGATGTACGTGTTGACCGCGGTCGACGAGGACCCCGAGCGCGCACGGCGGGCCGCGGCCGAACACGTCGCCTACTACCTGCGCGACATTCCGGGGTACTACGACCGCGCGGCCGAGCAGGCGGGGTACGCGGACATGGTCGAGGCGGTCAGGGAGGCCCCCTCGCTCGAAGCCGGCGCGGACGCGGTCGCGGCGGGGCTCCTCGACCGCCTCGCGGTCGTCGGGACGCCCGACGAGGCGCGCGAGCAACTGGCGCACCTCCGCGAGATCGGTGTCGACCTCCCCATCGTCCGGGCGCCCGCCGGAAGCGACAGGGGGTGGGTCGAGCGGACGCTGGAGGCGTTCGCGCCCTCGCGGTAGTCGCCGGCCCGCGGTCCCGTTCCCCCCACCCACAGAATTATGCGACTGCTCGACATACTGCCACTCGTTCACATGACTAAACGCATCTGGGAGGACCTGCTCACCGAGCGCGACAAGCAGGTCATCTCCGCGGCCGGTTACGACCAGGAAGGCGCGTCCTCGTGGGAGTCCCGCGGGATGGGCACGAATCCGATGGTCCTGGTCATCGACATGCAACGACTCGTCGTCGGTCCGGACGAGCCGATCCTCGACGCCGTCGAGGAGTATCGCACCGCGATGGGCGAAATCGCGTGGAACGCGATCGACCACATCCAGCCGTTCCTTGACTTTGCCCGCGACCAGGGCGTCCCCGTCACGTACACGCGAGTCGTCCCGTCGAGCTACGACGACCCCCAACACGAGGACCTCGACATCGTCGAGGCCGTCGCGCCCGAAGACGGCGAGACGGTGATAAACAAGTCGTACGCCTCCGCCTTCTACGGGACCGACCTCCTCTCGCGGCTGGTCCGGGGCGGGCACGACTCCGTGATCATCGTCGGTAACTCCACGAGCGGGTGCGTCCGCGCGACTGCGATCGACGCCCAACAGAACGGCTTCAACGTCGTCCTGCCACAGGAGTGTCTCTTCGACCGGATCGAGGCGAGCCACAAGATCGCCCTGATGGACCTGTGGATGAAGTACGCCGAGGTGCTCGAACGCGACGAGGTGGAGTCGTGGGTCGAGGGGATCGACGCATGACGGAGCACGACCTCGTCATCGCGAACGGCACCGTCGTCACGCCGGAACTCGGCACCTTCGAGGCGGACGTGGCCGCCGACGGGGACACGATCTCGGCGATCGCGAGTCCGGGGACCCTCTCCGGCGACCGGGTGATAGACGCCGCGGGGAACCACGTCCTCCCCGGCGCCATCGACCCGCACACCCACCACGGGATCTATCGCGGCCTCGACGCCGACGCCGAGTCGGAGTCGCGTTCCGACCTGGTCGGCGGCGTCACGACCATCGGGAACTACTTCCGACGGGGCGGCTCCTACGAGGAGATCATGGACGGCTACTTCGCCGAGGCGGAGCCGAACTACTATCACGACTACTTCTTCTCGCTAGGACTGCTCTCTTTCGAACACATCGACGAGATCCCGTACATCGTCGAGGAGCTGGGGATTACGTCGTTTAAATGGTACAAGAACTACAAAGACGTCGCCCCCGAGAAGTTCGGCACCGACTCGAAGATGCACGACGACTGGGCCGACGCGTTCATCCAGGAACTCGCCGCCCAGGACGCGCCCACGACGCTCGGTCACCACTCCGAGAACATGGAGATCACGAGCGCGCTCGGCGACAACCCGTACCTCGACTCCGCGGTCGACGACGACCAGGAGTACCGCGGCTACGACGTGTTGGTCGACCAGTTCCCGGACTACGCGGAGGCACAGAGCATGACCGCGAGCGGGTCGCTGGCCCGCCAACACGACTACGACGACAGCTTCTACGCGGTCCACGTCTCGGCGGGGCGGACCGCCGACGAACTGGCGATGCTCCACGACGCGGGCTGGGAGATCACCGGCGAGACGTGTACGCACTACCTCTGTCTCACGACCGAGGAGTGCGACGAGCGCCACAACGTCAACCCGCCGGTCCGGTCGAAGGCGGACCAGGAGACCCTATGGAGCCGGGTCGCGGACGGGACCATCTCCTGTATCGGCACCGACCACTGCGCGAACCTGCGCGACGACAAGGTCGGCGAGGACGTGCCCGACAGCCTCCCCGGCTTCCCCTCGTCGGCGACGCTGCTCCCGCTCATGCTCTCGGAGGGCGTCAACGCAGGGCGCATCTCGCTGGAGCGCGCGGTGGAGGTGACCTCGACGAACACCGCCAAAGCGTTCAATATATATCCGAAGAAGGGGTCGATTCAGGTCGGAAGTGACGCAGACCTCGCGGTCGTCGACCTCGACGAGACGAAGACGGTGACCCCCGAGCTGCTCCAGGGCGGCGCGGACTACTCCCCGTACGAGGGACGCGACGTGACCGGGTGGCCGACGCACACGGTCGTCCGCGGACAGGTCGCCTACGAGCACGGCGAGGTGGTCGGCGAACGCGGGCACGGGACCCACATCGACCGCCCGATCTGACCGCTCTCACCCCGATCGCCGTCGCCCGATCGCCCGGCTCAGGCCGGGACCGGGCGCGGGCGATCCACCCCCCAACGAACACGGACACACGCACATGACACGACACAGCATTCGACCGACGACGAATCGACCGGCGCGCGTCGCACACGGCGCCGCCGAGACACTCACGAGGCGCCGATGAGCCGCGACGCGGCCACGGACGGCGGCGCAGACGGCGGTAGGAACGACGAGCAGGCCGACGCTACGAGCGACGACGAACAGACCGACACCCCCGCGGGCCCCCTCGACGGCCTCACCGTCGTCGAAGCCGGCTCGATGATCTCGATCGGAACGGTCGGGCGCCTGCTCGCGGACTTCGGCGCGGACGTGATCAAGGTCGAACACCCGGCGACCGGCGACCACCTGCGCCACTTCGGGCCGCAGAAGGAGGGCGTCGGGCTCTGGTGGAAGTACCTCGGGCGCAACAAGCAGTCGGTGACGCTCGACATCTCCACCGAGGAGGGGAAGGTCGTCTTCGAGGATCTGGTCGCCGACGCGGACGCGCTCATCGAGAACTTCCGGCCGGGCACGCTCGAACGGTGGGACCTCGGCTACGACCACCTCTCGGAGCTCAACCCCGGCCTCGTGATGCTCCGGCTGAGCGGGTTCGGACAGACCGGGCCGTACAGCGACCGGCCCGGCTTCGGCACCCTCGCGGAGGCGATGTCCGGGTTCGCGTTCCTCAACGGCTACCCCGACCGGGAGCCGTTGCTCCCGCCGACCGGGCTGGCAGACGGCATCGCGGCGATGTTCTCGACGATGGCGGTCGCGTTCGCGCTGTACAACCGCGACGCGAACGGCGGCTCCGGGCAGTACATCGACACGAGCCTCATCGAACCGATCTTCTCGCTCATCGGGCCGCAGCCGCTCCGGTACCAGCAGCTCGGCGAGATCGAAGAGCGGTCGGGGAACCGCTCCACCTCGTCCGCGCCGCGGAACGTCTACCAGACGGGCGACGGGCGGGCGGTCGCCATCTCGGCGAGCGCACAGCCGATCGCGATGCGGGTGTTCGACGCCATCGAGCGTCCCGACTTAAAAGACGACCCGCGCTTCGCGGACAACGAGAAGCGACTGGAGAACGTCGAGGAACTCGACGCGGCCATCCAAGACTGGATGGACGACCACACCCGCGAGGAGGTCATCGACCGGTTCGAGGAGTACGAGGCGACCATCGCCCCGATCTACAACGTGGCCGATATCCTCGACGACGAGCACTATCAGGCCCGCGACGCGGTCGTGGAGATCCCCGACGACGAGATCGGGACCGGCGCGGTCCAAAACACCATCCCGCACCTCTCGGAGACGCCGGGATCGATCTCGCATCTCGGGCCGCCGCTCGGCGCGCACAACGAGGCGGTGTACGGCGAGCGGCTGTCGTACGACGAGGAGACGCTTGCCGAACTCGACGCGGAGGGGGTCATATGATCGAGTACCCCGAGGACGTGACGCTCGTCGAGATGCTCCCGCGCGACGGGTTCCAGCGGCTCGACGAGTTCGTCCCGACCGACGAGAAAGTCGAGATCATCGACGACCTCTCCGAGACCGGGGTCGACGAGATCGAGATCACCTCCTTCACGCATCCGGAGGCGGTCCCGACGCTGCGGGACGCCGACGAGGTCGCACAGCGCATCGAGCGTCACGACGACGTGACCTACCGCGCGCTGGTGCCGAACGCGGTCGGGATGGAGCGCGCCATCGAGGCGGACGTCGACAAGGTGAACGCCCTCGTCACCGTGAGCGAGACGTACAGCGAGCACAACCAGAACATGACCGTCGAGGAGATCCTCGCGGGCGTCGAGGAGATAGTCGAGATGGCCGAGGGGACGGACATCGAGGTCGAGGCCGGGATGGGCACGAGCTTCTACTGTCCGTACGAGGGGAAGATCCCCATGGAAGACACGCTGTCGGTCGTCGACCGCGTCGTCGAGGCCGGCGTCGACGAGGTGACGCTCGCGACGACGATGGGGCTCGCCAATCCGGTCGAGATCGAGGCGATGTACACGGCGGTGTTCGACCGGCACCCCGAGTTAGACGCCGGGCTCCACCTGCACGACACGAACGGGATGAGCCTCGCGAACACCCTCGTCGCGATGCAGTGCGGCGTCGACCGGTTCGACACCTCGCACTGCGGGCTCGGGGGCGGCGTCGTGCTGCCGGACGGGCTCGCCGGCGTCGGCAACACCCCGACGGAGGACATCGTCCACCTGCTGAGTAGCATGGAAATCGGAACGAACGCGTCGTTCGAACGCGTCGAGTCGGTCGCACACGAGGTCGCCGACAGACTCGACTTGGGGGCGACGAGCCACGTCCTGATGGGCGGGACCGTCGACCGCGTGCTGACGACCGTCGCGGAGGACAACGCATGACCGGAAAAACCATCTCGGAAAAACTGCTGTCGGAGAAATCGGGAACAGACGTACGCGCCGGCGACTACGTGGAAGCCGGCGTCGACGTGATGATGACCCACGACGTGACGGGGCCGCTGACCTTCGAGGTCTTCGAGGACGTGACGGGCGACGACGCCGAGCTCGTCGACCCGGACAACACCGTCATCACCATCGACCACCACGCGCCCGCGGACGGCGTGAAGGCCGCGAACAACCACAACATCGTCCGGGAGTTCGCCGCCGAGTACGGCGCCCAACAGTACGAGGTCGGCGACGGGATCTGTCACCAGGTCCTCGTCGAGGAGGGGTTCGTCGCGCCGGGCGACCTGGTGATCGGCGCGGACTCGCACTCGACCACCTTCGGCGGGGTCGGCGCCTTCGGGACCGGCGTCGGCTCCACCGACCTCGGGACGACGCTCGCGACCGGCGAACTGTGGTTCCGGGTGCCGGAGACGCTCCGGTTCGAGGTCGACGGCGACCTCCCTGACGGCGTGTACGCGAAGGACCTCATCCTGAAGTTCATCGGCGACGTGGGGTTCGACGGCTGCACCTACATGACCGCCGAGTACGGCGGCTCGGCGGTGGAGGCGATGCCGATCCACGAGCGGCTCGTCCTCTCGAACATGGCCATCGAGATGGGGGGGAAGGCCGGCATCGTCGCGCCCGACGAGCGCACCGCCGACTTCCTTGCAGCGCAGACCGGCGAGCGACCCGACATCCCGGCGTACACCCAGCCCGACGACGACGCCGAGTACGAGGCGGTCCACACCTACCGGGCCGAGTCGCTCTCGCCGCAGGTGTCGACGCCCTCGAACCCGGAGAACGCGGTCGCGGTCGACGAGGTCGTCGGCACCGAAATCGACCAGCTGTTCGTGGGGACCTGCACGAACGGCCGGTACGAGGACATCCGGATCGTCGCGGACATCATCGAGGGCGAGCGGCTCGCCCCGAACACGCGGATGGTCGTCGTCCCGGCCTCGAAATCCGTTTATAAACAGATGATGCACACCGGCGTCATGGAGACGTTCGTCGACGCCGGCGCCATCGTCCAGAGCGCCGGGTGCGGCTCCTGTTTCGGCACGCATCAGGGCGTCTTAGGCGACGGTGACGTCTGTCTCGCCACCGCGAACCGCAACTTCCCCGGCCGCGAGGGGTCGATGGAGAGCGAGGTGTATCTCGCGAGCCCCGCCACCGTCGGCGCGTCGGCGCTGTACGGCGAGATAACCGACCCGCGGGAGGTCGAGTTGAACCGGTACGACGACTACGTCCTCGACGGGGTGGGCGCATGAGCGACACCGACGCCGACCGCGACATCGACACGACCGAACCCGGTCGGGCGTGGACGTTCGGGGACAACATCGACACCGACCAGATCATCCCGTCGCGGTTCCTGGTCTCCAGCGACCCGGCCGAACTCGGCGAGAACGCCTTCAACGACCTCCGGCCGGAGTTCGCGCCGAACGTCGCCGCGGGCGATTTCGTCGTGGGCGGGCACAACTTCGGAAGCGGCTCCTCGCGCGAACACGCGCCCCTCTCGCTTCTGGGCGCCGGCGTCGACGGCATCGTCGCGCAGTCGTTCGCCCGCATCTTCTTCCGGAACGGGATCAACCTCGGGCTGCCCGTGTTGATCTGTCCGGACGCCGACCGGATCGACGACGGCGACGAGATCAGTCTCCGGCTCGACGAGGGCGCCGTGATCAACCACACCGCCGACGAGCGGTACGACGCCGACCCGCTGCCGGAGTTCCTGCAGTCGCTCGTCGACAGCGGCGGCCTCGAACCGTACACGCGGGCGAAACTCGGAACCGAGTGAGCGCGGGGCGGGTCGGCGCCGGTCAGTAGGGTCGAATGCGTGTCGCGTTCGACGCGTCGTCGAACGCCGCCGATAAATAGTTAACAAGACTGGTGTATCTACGGATATCCAATTATTTTTAAATTAACGCACTCAGAGACCCCTCGACTCGCACTCACAATCGATGACGGCTCTGTCGAACTCCTCGACCGGTGAGACGCTCTCAGCGCTCTGCTGAATAGCGCGCGAGTCACCTACTAAATTCCTCTCGGATTCGGTTAGGCCGGATCGGTCAGTACAGGTGCTCTATTGAGTACTCTCTCGAAGCCGTTCAGGGATAACCGCCTTCGCAACGAGTAGCGCAACCGTGAGGCCGACAGTACCCCCAAGTCCGGCTACATCCATTACGAGTAGGAGGTTTCCGGTAATGAGCCCGAAACCAAGTAGGACCGGTACACAGAGCAGAGCAATGCCTCCCGCAACGTAGCCGAGATCTATACGTCGCTCTGTAGGGATTCGGTCACGGGCAACCCACATGATTGGACCGACAAGAATAGCCGTTCCAGCAGCAGACACAGTGACCCATACCCACGGGGTCGGGTCATACGCAACGACACGTACCAAAGTTAAGAGGGCAATCAAGCCAAGCGACAACAATTGGATACTCTGTCTTCGCGGGAGGGACTGTGAGGAACTCATACTCTCATGTACATACCTAGTAGAAAAATCATTTTGTCAACAATTAAGAACTTGAGAAGGTTGATGTAATTCGATGTAGGCTCTTCCTCGGGTTAGCGATCTGTACGCAAGCGAATTCGACCGGATGCTTCAGAATATCGGCGGAGAAAATAACACCGTTCAGGTGCTGACTACATCCTCCGTACCTCGTACGCAGTTCGCATCAGGCTCTCCGACTATCAACACCGCCTCAGTGGCCGATAACCCCCGCCAGTTCGATGGGAAACTCGGGGACTGTGAGACGCTTAGACCAATAGGAAGTGCTGAACGGCCGGGAGTGACCCACCGCTTAACGGAGCCCCGTGACGCCGACGACCAACAGTAACACGCCTAATCCGCGATACAACCAGATCGGAGCGGTCGACCCGTCCGATTGGGCAGCCGTCGAGCGTCGCAGGGATTCGAGGCCCGCCGCGTGCACCCGCCTCGGAACGGCGACGTAGGCGAGACCGAGGACTCCGGCCGCGACGTATCCGACGTGCCACAGCATGCTCATGCGTTCCCGTCGCCGGGCGGCCGTGTATAGTTCCTGATCGCTCACTGTCGGGTCGAGGGCGTTCACGCAGTTATATCAAAACTCAGTATATTATTTATTTCAAATACGAATTGTATGGGAGCGGCGTCGGTCGCCCCGTCCGTCCCCTCCATCGATGCGCCGAATCGTCGGCTCTGCTCCGTATCGAACTTGCGGAACGCTACCACTCACCAATACGATTATTGACCCGCGGGGCGTAGGTCCGCGTGGTGTTGTGTACATGACAGGAAAACAGATACTGATGATCGTCGGCGACTTCGGCGAAGACTACGAGATCATGGTGCCGTTCCAGGCGCTCCGGGCGGTCGGCCACGAGGTCCACGCTGTCTGTCCGGAGCGAGGTACCGGTGACACGGTCAAGACCGCCATCCACGACTTCCGCGGCGACCAGACGTACCTCGAAACCCGCGGCCACGACTTCGAACTCACGCACGGGCTCGACGAGGTCGACCCGGCGGACTACGACGCCTTGGTCGTCCCCGGCGGGCGCGCCCCCGAGTACCTCCGTGGGTACGAGGAAGTGCTCGACGCGGTACGACACTTCTTCGAGGCGGACAAGCCGGTCGCGTCGATCTGTCACGGCCCGCAGATCCTCGCCGCGGCGGGCGTCCTCGACGGGTACGAACTCACCGCCTACCCCGCCGTCAGACCCGAGGTCGAAGCCGCGGGCTGCTCGTGGGTCGACGGCGTGACCACCGACGGGGAACCTCGTTACCGGGCAGGCGTGGCCCGACCACCCCGAGTGGATCGCGCAGTTCCTCGAACTGCTCGGCACGGAGATCGACCACGGCGCGCCGGCCGCGACCGCGGACTGACCCCCCGTGACATTTTTCAGATGACCGACCCGCGAGCAGTCGCCGTCAACGTCGCCGCCAACACGAACCAACCCGGCTTCCGCGGCCCCGTGTACCCCGACGGCTCGTTCGCGTACGTGCCGATCCCCGAGTCCGCCGCCACGCTCTCTCGCGCTCGGTTCCCGGTCGACGAGCCGCTGCCGACCTACGCCGACCTCGACCTCCCCTTCGCGGTGCCGGCCGACCTGCGCGAGACGCCGGTCCACCTCGACCCGGAGTTTCCCGGCGTTCACGGCCGCACCCGCGCGACCTACGGCGACCCCCACGGCGTGAAAGCCGGGCGCATCGCCGGCCTCGAACCGGGCGACTGGCTGTTCTTCTACGCGACGCTCTCGCTCCGCCCGCACGGCTGGGGCGGCCCGGAGGCGGCGCCGGTCGCGGACGGCGGTCCGTCCCCCGACGCCGACCTCGCTCCCGACTGGGGCGCGTACCTGTTCGCGGGGATTCGGATCGACCGCCTCCTCGCCGTCGGCGAGGGCGCGGTCACCGGTTCGGGCACGGTCGACCGGGCCGCGGCGGCCGACCTCGCCCCGACGAACGCCCACCTGAAGCGAGACCCGTTCGACGCGCGGGTCGTGGTCGCCGGCGACCCGGACGCGTCCGGGCCGTTCGAGCGCGTGGTCCCCCTGAGCGAGCCGGACGCCGGCGCGGACGCGAACCACCTCGTCACCGAACTGTCGAGCGACTCGGGGAAGGGTCCGTGGTGGCGGCGCCCCCTCGCGTTCGACGCCGACGCGACGGCGACGCTCTTGGACCGCATCGAGTGACCCCGCGTCGCGGGCCCCGCACACGCCGATTTATGTGCCATGCTACCATACAGATACGCATGGCAGACGAGACAGCCGACGGGGGAGACGCGACAGCGAGCGACGACCACGCGGGACGCGGCGCGCCCTCGCGGATCGGCCGGGTGCTGCTCGGGGTCGGCCTCGCCGCACAGGCCTCCGAGGACTTCCGCGATATGGACGACACGATCGAATACGCCGAGTCCGCGGGGGTGCCCGCGCCCGACCTCGCCGCGCCGTTCGCCTCCGGGATGATGGTCGCGGCGGGCGTCGGCATCGCCTTCTGGAGGCTCCCGCGGATCGCGACCGGCGCGGCGGTCGCCTTCCTGACGGTGGTGACCGCGACGATGCACGACTTCTGGAACGCCGACGAGGACGACAAAAGCGGCGAGCGACTCGCCTTCTTCGGGAACCTCGCGATGCTCGGCGGGGCCTTGGTGTTCCTGCGCGAGGCGTACAAGAAGTGACGGACGACGCGGCGAGCGGTCCAGCGCGGGGAGCCGGTCGGCCGGAGGCTGTCGGCTCTCCGAATCCCTCGTCGTCCGTGGCACGGTTCTGTCGAGATCGGCGGCGGCCGCGACGAACGGCGCGGTGAACCGCGGGCGCGCCCGTCGCCACCCGCTCATCAGCACCTGAGACTGTCCACTTCGGTCAGGCGACCGGGCTCGGTGTCAGGTAACGTCTCCACCGCCCGGCGGACGCAGCGGCCTACGTGTCCGCGAATTCGACGTTCGTGATCTCGAACCGCGCTCCGCCCTCGCTCCCGTCCGTCACGCGAATGTGCCAGTCGTGAGCAGCGACGATTTGTCTGACGATACTCAGTCCAAACCCGGTTCCGTTCGCCGACTGTGAGTGGCCGGCCTCGAAGACGGCGTCGCGCTCGCCGGGCGGAATTCCCGGACCGTCGTCCTCGACGTAGAACCCGTCGTCTAGCCCCCCGACCGTCACGGTCGCATCCGTCCGACCGTGTTCGACGGCGTTTCGGAACAGGTTCTCAAACACCTGCTTGAGGCGATCGCGGTCCGCACACACCGTCCGATCGACAGCGGTGACCAACTGTCCTTGCTCCATCTCAACGTTCTCCCAGCACCCGTCGGCTATCGTCGCGAGGGCAACCGGCTGCGTGTCGGTCATCTCTTTGCCATCCCGAGCCAGCGTCAGGAGATCCTCGATTAGCGCCTCCATCCTGTCTAACGCCCCCCGGAGCCCGTCGAGATGGTCGCTCTCACACTCGTCGGCCACCAGGTCGAGGTGCCCGGCGGCGACGTTCAGCGGGTTCCGCAGGTCGTGTGACACAACGCTGGTGAACTCTTCCAGTCTCTGCTGGCGTTCTATCCGCTCGGTGATGTCCTGAAACGTGCCGCGCACACCGACGATCTCGCCATCCTCACGCCAGGGCTCGCCGCGAGCGCGGACCCATCGCACCTCGTCGTCCGCCGTGACGATGCGCAACTCCAGGTCGAACGGCTCGCCGTCAGTCGTCACCCGCTCGACGGCATCCCGAATCGTCGCCTGATCCTCGGGGTGGTAGAACCCGACTGCATCTCCGACTGTCGGCTCGAACTCCATGTCGACGCCGTGAATCCGATAGACTTCGTCGGTCCAGCGGAGCGACGCAGTTCGGCGGTCGATCTCCCAGCCACCGACATCTGCGACGGTCTGGGTCTGTGACAGGAACTTGTTGGCCTGCTCAAGCTCTCGGCTCTGCCGCTCGCGCGCCGTGATATCACGGTACAGCCACAAGTTCGCCTCGCCTTCGGGCAGGGCGTAGGGCACGTAATCGCGTTCCAACACGCGGCCGTCCGTGAGGCGGAGCTCCTCGTTTTGGACCAGCTCCCGCCGTTCGAGTCGCTCCGCGATCCCCTCGATGAACGCCTCCGGCTCGGCGAACCGGTCTTTGAGATCTTCAGCCGCCTCTGCGCAGTCACAGTCCGTGAGCTCCTCGCCGCTGATCGGGACGCCAAGCGTCTCGCCCAAGCTGTCGTTCGCTACGAGCACGCCGCGTTCGGCGTCTTCGACGAGCACCCCCATCGGCAGATTTTCCACGATCGTTCGAAGGACGGTGTTCGTCTGTGCGAGTTCGCGCTCGCGCTCCTTCCGCTCGGTAATATCGCGCAGTATCCCGACCGACCCCTCGAACGACTCCCCTTCGTACGGCAAGACGCCCATGTGGTCCTCACAGGGGATCGGCTCACCGCGACTCGGCTGCACCTCGATCTCGAACTGCACGCTGTCGGGCCCGTCCGACGAGAGCAACCGCCCGAGATTGGCTTCCGAACGGTCAACGGCCGCCGACGATTTGATAAGCGCCGGCGACGCTCCGGTGATCGCCTCGCGGTCGTACCCAACCATCTCGACGAACGCGTCGTTCACGTACTCGAACTCCCCCGTCTCGTCGAGCACGTAGACCGGGTCGTTGAGCGTCTCGACGAGCGTTCGAAACAGGGTGAGTTCGACCTCCTGCTCCTGTTGTGCGGAGCGGTCCCGGACCGAACAGATCAGCTCGCCGGTGTCCGTCTGGGCGACGGTGTGATCCTCGACGAAGGTCGTCCCGTCGGCCCGGAGCCCGGTCGTCTCCCCGCTCCAGTAGCCCTCCTCGGCGACCGTCGGCAAGATAACGTCCCGTGCGATCGCCGTGTCGCCGTCGGGGTAGATCAGTTCCCAGTGTTCCCCCTCCATCTCCTCGGGGTCGTACCCGTAGATGTCGGCGTAGGCCTGATTGACGTAGACGTACTCTCCGGCATCGTCGAGGATGCTGATGCCCTCCTTGGCGGTTTCGATCGCTTTCCGCTGGCGCTTGCGATCCTTCTCCGCGCGATGTCGGTGGACGGCGTTTCGCAGTCGGTTCGCCAGGACGGTGTACTGGTCGGTTCCGCCCTTCTTCTGTAGGTAGTCCGTCACGCCCGCGGAGATGGCTTCGCCGGCGACCTCCTCGGACCCCTTGCCGGTAAACAGCACGAACGGCAGCTCGGGAGCCCTCTCGCGGACGGATCTGAGGAACTCGATACCGTTCTGACCGGGCATATCGTAATCGGAGATGACACAGTCGAAGTCGCCGTGAGAGAGGCGTTCCAGCCCCTCACTGGCGCTCGCCGCGGTCTCGACGGTGAATCTATCGTCCTCGCGTTTCAGAAACTCCGCAGTCAACGCAGCAAAATCCGGTTCGTCGTCAACGTGGAGGACGCTAATACTCTCCTGCCAACCCATGGCCGAAATTCATGGTAGTTAATAATAATACTGCGCCACCGTTCTCAGTCACGATACCCTCACGCGGCGTCTTTCACCAGCGTGGCGGCGCTCCTCGTGTTTTATTACGCATCCGACGATCGCGTGACGGGCTATTGGTCCGTCGTCCGTCCGGTGTGAACCAACGCCGCCGGCTACACCCGCCGCGTTCCGCGCGCTCCACAACCCGCCGGGTCTGCGCCGGCCCGCGCCACCGCGTTATCGCTTATAAATTGCCGGCGTCTAACGGGTCCTCGAGCTGTCCCATCACCGCCTCCATGGTGTCGGTCGCGGTGAGCAGCCCGACGACCGCCCCGTCCTCGATGACGAGGGCGAGCTCTTGGGACTCGGCTTGGAACTGGTCGTAGGCGTTGCTGACGCTCGCGTCCGCCGATATCGTCATCGGCGGGGCCGCGAGCTCCGCGAACGTCGTCTCCCCCTCCCGGAGCCGCTCGAAGTTGGAGACGATCGAGGGCGCATAAACTATCCCCTCGAACTCGGTCGCGCCGTCGCCGACGAGCGGGAAGCGGCTGTGTGGGGTATCGCGGATGCGGTCGAGGTTCGCCTCGACCGACGACGCCGTCGACAGCGAGATTATCTCGTCGGCCGGCGTCAGGATCTCCCGGACGGTGACGCCGTCGACGTCGAGCGCGTTGAGGACCTCTTCCCGGCGCTCCTCGGGGAGTTCGACCTCCTCCATCATCGAGCCGAGACGGGTGCGCAGTTCGGCGCGCGTCTCTAACACTTCCTCTTCGGCCTCGGTCCACGACCCGGTCATCTCGATGCCGAACAGCCGGAGCGTCGCCTTCGCGACCCAGTCGCCGATCTTTATCAGCGGCGAGATGAGCCACGCGAACCAGTACAGCGGCCGCGCGCCGTACCCGGCGACCTGCTTCGAGCGCTCGACGCCGAGGTACGTCGGCGTCTGCTCGCCGTGCGTCAGGTGGACCATGTTGATGAGGAAAAAGCCCAGGAGCGAGCCGGCGCCGGCGGACGCCAGCGCGGTGGTCTCGAACAGCGGCGCGAACAGCGCGGCGAGGCCGGGCTCCGCGACGATGCCGAGCGCGATGCTCGTCCCCGAGATCCACACCTGACAGGTGGTGAGGTAAAACTCCAGATCGTCGGTCATCTCCCAGGCGCGCTGTAGCCCCGGCGTGTCCATCTCCGATTCGGGGTACTGACGGAGCCGCGTCAGGGCGAACTCGACGGCGACGAAGAAGGCGTTGACGAGGATGAGACCGACGCCGGCGGCCACGCGGAGGGCGATCTCGCCTGACGCCATCGCTGTCGCGAGCGGGATCATCGTCTCACCGATCGTCGGTCGGAGGGAAAAATGATCGCGATGCGGGCCGGAGCGTTACTCGTAGTCGTCGTACGTGGGCAGCCCCGATTCGGGCGGGAACTCGTCGACCGGGACGGTCGTCTCGTCGCCGCTCACCATGTCTTTAATCGTGTACTCGCCGTTCGCTAAGTCGCGCTCGCCGACGATCACGACCGTCTCGGCGTTGATCGAGTCGGCGTACCCCAACTGCGCGCCGAACGAGCGGCCGGAGACGTCCTGTTCGACGACCACGCCGTCGCCGAGCGCCCGGAGGTCGCCCGCGAGGTCGGCCGCCTCGCTCCGCGTGTCGCCCACGCTGAGCACGTAGTAGTCGGTCGTCAGATCCTCGTCGGGCCAGACGCCGGCGCGCTGACAGAGGAGTTTGAGGGTGGCGTGACCGGGTGCGACGCCGACCGCGGGGGTCGGCTGGCCGCCGAAGCTCTCGATGAGGTCGTCGTAGCGCCCGCCCCCGAAGACGGAGCGGGACACCTCGCCGGTGGAGTCGAAGCACTCGAAGACGACGCCGGTGTAGTAGTCGAGGCCGCGCGCGGTCGTCAGCGACACCTCACAGAACTCGCCCGCGCCGAAGTCGTCGGCCGCGGCGAGCACGTTCCGGAGGTTCTCGACCGCCGCCTCGACCGCGTCGTCGCCGGCCGCCGCGACCGCGTCGAGGTCGTCGACGGTCTCGACGCCCGAGATGAGGTCGTCGAACTCGCGGGCGGTGTCGCGGGCGAGCCCGGCGTCCGACAGGAGCCCGAGGTACTCGGCGTCGTCGACCTTCGCGCGCTTGTCGACCGCGCGGATCGCGGCCTCCGTGTCCACCGCGTCCGGGTCGTCGGCGAGCGCGCGGACGAGCCCGCCCAAGATGTCGCGGTGCGAGACGCGGAACTCGAAGTCGTCGGCCGTGAGGCCCAGATCGGTCAGGGCGTCGGCGGCGACCGCCAGGACCTCGGCGTCGGCCTCGGGCGCCGACGAGCCGAACACGTCGATGTTCGTCTGATAGAACTCGCGGAAACGGCCCTGCTGGACCTGCTCGTAGCGCCAGAACGGCCGCGTGGAGACCCACTTGATCGGCTTCGACAGCTCCTGGCCCTTCGCGACGACCATCCGGGCGACGGTCGGGGTGAGCTCCGGGGTGAGCGAGACGCCGCGGCCGCCCTTGTCGTCGAAGGCGTACAGCTCCTCGACTATCTCCTCGCCGGACTTGTCGACGTACATCTCCGTGCGCTCCAAGGCGGGGGTGGCGATCTCGCGGAAGCCGTGTCGGCTCGCGGCGTCCTCGATTGCGTCGGTCACCTCGCGGCGAGCGGACTGCTCGCCGGGGTAGAAGTCGCGGAATCCCTTGAGGCCGTCGTACATACGCGTCGGTTCGACGACCGCCCGCTTGAAAGCATCCTTTCGGGGCGGGGACGGCCCTATTCGCGCTGGTACTCCTTCTGGAACCCGCGGAACTCGGTCCGGTGGGCCTCCTCGTCAGAGAGTAAGGTCACGGCGAGGTCTTCGGTGACCGGATCGTCGGCCTCGTCGGCCGCGTTCACGAGGTCGCGGTAGGTCGCGATCGCGTCCTCTTCGGCGTCGAGGACGCCGTTGATGACGGTGAGTACGTCGGTCGAGTCCTCCGGCGGCTGCAAGGAGTGCTGTCTCGCCGTGAACTCGGCCGAGCCCGGCGGCCGCGCGTCGAGCTGTTTGAGTCGCTGTCCGATCTGCTCTGCGTGGCCGAGTTCCTCTTGAATGTCCTGTTTCAGGCTCTCCTTGATCTCCTCGGCGCGGACGCCGTCGAGGATGATGGCGTTCGTCTGGTAGTTCATCACGGTCTCGATCTCGTCGGCGTACGCGGCTCGGAGCAGCTCGACGACTCGTTCAGATGACATACGCGGTCATACGAGTGGGGACCCGAAAGTCGTTCCGGCCGTCCCGGCCCGACGAGAACTCACGCGCGGTCGAGCGCCCCGTCAGTCGGTCCGACCGTGGACGTACGTCTGGTGGTGGTCCGGAAACACCTCGTCGACGGTCGCCGCGCCGTGCGTGTCGGCGATGAGCGTCCGGAGTTCGTCCTCGTAGTCGGCCTTCGGCACCTCCTCGCTCGGCCCCTGCTGGACGTCGAACGTCTCCTCGACGAGCCGGTCGACGGCGTGGCGACCGAACCCGGAGAGCGGGGAGATGTAATCGATCTCGTGGCGGTCTTCGAGGCTCTGTGCCTGCGCGCGCGACACGCTCGGCACCCGGTCGTCGCGGCGCGTGCCGTCCGCGATGGCGTCGACGTCGCGCCCGCCGATCGTCTCTAAGGCGTGTTCGTGGACGTGTTGGATGCCGTTTCGCGGATAGCCGTCGGCGATCATCGTCTCGACGGCCTCCTCGGCGATGTCGCGGTCGAGTTCGACCCGTTCGAAGGGGAACCCGAGCTCGGACGCCGCCCGCTCCGCGTGTTTCCAGTCGTCGGTGAGCCCGAAGCTGCCGGTGACGCAGCGCACGTCGTAGAACCGATCGAGCAGGTGGGCGGCGAGCGAGGAGTCTTTTCCCCCGCTGTACAGCAGCGCGAGCTCCATCTATCGCCGCCGGATGTCGAAACTCTGCTGGTCGGGCTGGAGCTCTTTTAAGAGGTCGCGCATCTGGTCTTCGTCGATCTGGCCCTGTACGCGACCGCTCTGTGCGAGCGCCGCCACTTGCTTTTTGACCTTCTCGCCGAACTCCGGTTTCGACATCGCGACCGCGTTGAGCCGCTGGCGCGCGCCGTCCGTGAGGTACTGTTTGAGGACGGCTTCCTGTTGGGCCTCTGCGCGCTGTTGGGCCTCCTGTTGCGCCTCGGCGTTGGCCTCGCCGCCCTGCTTCTGCTCGCGAAGCTCCTCCATCTTCTGTTCTCGCAGCTCTTCGAGCCGTTCGTCGTCGGGGTTCCCGCTCATGAACGCCTGTTCTCGGTCCGGGCGAAAAACGATTTCGGAGGCTTCGGGCGCGAGGCGTCCGACTCACCTCCCCGCGGGGACGGTCCGGGCCGCTTAAACGCGTCCTCGGCGTAGCCGCGCCCAATGAGCGAGTCGCGGGAGTTCTGTCCCCGGTGTGGCGATACCGTCCCGGAGCGGCGCGAGCCGCTGCCCGGCGACCCCCGAGGGCGGGACGCGCTGCTGTGTGACGACTGCTACTTCGAGGACTTCGAACTGGTCGACGCGCCCGACCGGATCGAGGTGCTGGTCTGTTCCGGCTGCGGCGCCGTCCGGCGCGGCGAGTCGTGGCGAGACGTGGGCGCGCGCGACTACACCGACGTCGCCGTCGACGAGGTCGCCGAGGCGCTCGGGGTCCACGTCGACGCCCAAGAGGTCGAGTGGGGCGTCGAGCCCGAACAGGTCGACGAGAACACCGTCCGGATGCACTGCCGGTTCTCGGGGGTCGTCCGCGGGACGCTCCGCTCGGCCGAGGTCATGGTCCCGGTCAAGATATCGCGGGGAACCTGTGACCGCTGCGGTCGCATCGCCGGCGGCTACTACGCCGGCATCGTCCAGGTCCGCGCCGACGAGCGCGCCCTGACGCCGGCCGAGCGCGCCGAGGCGCTCGACATCGCCGAGTCGTACGTCGCCGATCAGGAGTCCGACGGCGACCGCGAGGCGTTCATCACGGAGGTCAAAGAGACCGACGACGGGCCGGACATCAAGCTCTCCTCGAACCGGCTCGCACAGAACGTCGCGACGCGGATCACGGAGTCGCTCGGCGGGAGCTTCGAGTCGTACCCGACGCTCGTCACCGAGGACAGCGACGGCAACGAGGTGTACCGGGTGACGTTCGCGGTCCGGCTCCCGCGGTACGCCCCCGACGAGATAATCGACCCCGAGGACGGTGACGGTCCCGTGCTGGTCGCGAGCGTCACCGACCGGCTCCGCGGCGTCCGCCTCGCGACCGGCGCGGAGTACGTCTCCGAGTTCGAGGACGCGGCCGCCCCGGAGGCGACTCGGCTCGGCCGTCGCGACGACGCCGTGGAGACGACGGTGGTCACGGTCGAAGACGAGAACGCGATCCAGGTGCTCGACCCGGTCACCTACGAGGCGAAGACGGTCCCGAACCCCGACTTCGTCGACGACGACGCCGACGCGGTGCTGGCCTTCGAACACGCTGGGACGGTCCATCTCGTCCCGGAAGAGTAGGTCTCAGACGGCGGGCGCCGTCGCTACGGTATAAAAAACAACGCCGACAGCCACAGGACGCGGGTCGCCGTTAGTCGGCGTGGGCGGGCTGTTCCTCGCCGAGCGCGGCGGCGCGCTCCGAGTCGGTCACGTCGATGCCTCGGCGTTCTAACTGCTCGACGAACTCCGCTTCGCTGAGTCCGGCTTGTGCGGCGGCCTGAGAGAGTGTCAGTGTTCGCGCCCCGTACAGCGTCAGCGCGGTCGACAGCCCGTTCGTTGCCATACCTATCGTACCGACGTGAGGGTTTATGAAGGTTACTAATTGATTGAGGGTCATGATACACCTTATACGATATATATTGACGATCGTCCAGTCCGTGGTAATTTAACCCGTTCCAGTTGGGCGTGTGGCGAATACCGACCGACGTTCGTCACGCGCGGCTCGAATTCGGGGCGGTCGCGCCCGCAGGAGTTATCACGGCCGCCGGTCGTACCAGAGGTATGGACAGACAACAGCTGTTCGCGCTGTTTTTCGCGTTCCTCATGGTCAGTTCCATGGCCGCGTGGGGCGTCTCGCTGCTGTAAGCACCGACTCGCGTTGGCGTTTCGGGCAGGCGTGATCAGCCGGCAGCCTCCGCGTTAGCGTTGCTCTCGAACTCTTTCTGTCCCCGAACTCGCTCCCCCCCGACAGTCCCTACCCGTCGCCCCAGATATCGGAGAGCGGATGGTCCTTTCGTCGCGCCGCGTCCGTCTCCGAGCGCGTCTGTGTCGCCCCGCTCTCGGCGTTTGCGCTCGACTCACCCCCGCCGTGTCCGTCACGGCCGGGCGAGTCGCCGCGCGTCGGCCCGGTCCGGCTGCCGGCCCGCGACGGGCCGGACGGCTCGGCGTCGATGCCGGCGAGCGCGGCCGCGGGGTCGAAGTCGGGCAGCGTCGGCGTCGTCATGGCGTCTATCTGATCGCGGAACCAGGGCGGGGTGTCGGCCGCCGCGCGATCGAACAGATCGAGGAGGGAGTCGTCGGCGAGGTACGTCGCGCCGTAGTCGTCGGGCGCGCGGACGACGCGACCGCACGCCTGGATGACGGTCCGGAGCGCGGTCCGGTGGTACCACGCCCACTGGTCGTCTTCGAGCCGGCGGGCGACCCGCGAGTCGTTGGTGTTGCGGTACGGCGCCTTACACACCACCTGCCAGCGGCAGAGGTCGTCGCGCAGGTCGAGCGCCTCCTCCATTTTCACCGAGATGAACACCTCCGGGTCCGCACTCGCCTTCCAGGCCGACAGCTCCGCGTCGCGGTTCGCGCGGTCGTGACGCCTGACGCGCGCGGCGACGCCGAACTGCCCGAGCAGCTCCGTGAGCCGTCCGGCGATGTCGTACGAGTGGGCGTGGACGAGCCCCTTCTCGTCCGGGTGTTCGGCCATCAGCCGGACGATGAGCCGGGCGATCTTCGGGACCGTCTCCTCGCGGTGTTCGTAGGTCATCGACCCTTGCGTCACGTCGTACAGCCGTCGGTTCGCGAGGGGGAACGTGTGGTCCACGTCGACGAGCGCGACGTTCGCGGGGTTGAGACCGACCCCGCGACAGAACGCGTCCTTCGAGAGGATGGTGGCCGAAAGCAGCGCGAACTTGTTGCCGCGGTCCCACACCGTGTGTTGCAGGTAGCGGGCCGGGTCAAGCGGCTTGATGGCGAGCGCCGAGTTCTCGCCGTCGGGCTGGTCGACGACCCACGTGGTGGGCGACTGCGGGTCGCGGTAGTCCTCTAAGAACCAGCCGAGCTCGGAGGTTAGTTCTTGGAGTCGGTCGCGGCGTGCGACTTCCTCGCGGTCGAGTTCGGGCCGTCCCGTCAGCTCGTCTTTCGCTCGCTTCGCGGTGTCGCGGAGCGCGGCCACGAAGCGGGCGGTGCGGTCGAGCGCGTCCTCCTCGGGTCCGGCGTCGGCGTTCACGTCGGGGACGCCGACCTCGTCCCAGACGGGCACGCGGTCGGGCGAGAGTTCGATCGTCGCGTACATCTCGGCCCACTCGGCGAGCCCGTGGGCCTCGTCTATCACGGTCACGTCGCGCTTCCGGAACACCTCGGAGCCGGCGGTCCGCATGAAGTAGGCTAACGTCATGGCGGCGTAGCGGTTCCCGGAGGCGATGGCCCGGTCGGAGAAGTACGGACAGCGGTGTCTCACCGAGCAGTCGAACCCCTGCTGGCGGACGCAGGGGGCGCGGTTGACCGGCGTGTCGTGTTCGCCGGGGAGGATGCAGTCGTAGTTCGATTTCCCGCGGATCACCGCCAGGTCGTCGAGCAGGTCGTCGGCCTCCACGTCGTCGATCTGTGACACCTGCGGGGTGGTGTAGTACGCGCCCGTCGCCTCGCTCGGCGAGGTCTCCTCGACGGTGGCCGACGCGCCCATGATGGCCCGCGCGAGGAGCGACTTGCCGCTCCCGGTCGGCGCGCGCACCAACACCACGTCGTTGCCGGCGGCGTACGCATCGCGGATGTCCGCGAGCGCTTGCTCTTGTGCGCCCCGGAACTCGGGGGCGGGGAACTCGGCGGGGATCCGGTCGGGGTCCACAGCGGTCCCTCGCCGTCTCTCGGGATTAAACCCTCGCCTCTCGGTCGATCCGTCGACCGAGCGTCGGCGTCACCCGGTCTTTGCCTCGTCGGCGTCCGCCCCGTCCTCGGCGCTCTCGTCGACGCTATCGGCCGTCTCGTCGTCGGAATCGCCGCGGTCCACGCCGAGGAGCCGGTCCGCGACCCCGCCGAGGGCCTGAAGCGCCGTGCTGACGTACAGGCCCGCGAGGAACACCACTCCGGCGACGACCCGGTCCCCCGCGGCCCCCTGCGTTCCGTTCGCCGCCCCGTCGGCCGCACCGGCACCGTCGAAGCCGGTGAACGCGAACGCGAGCAGGTACACCCCGGCCGCGAGCGGGAGCGCGGCGACGGTCCGGCTGAACACCTTCAGGCGGTACCGTCCGTCCTCGTCGAACCGATTCGCGAAGCTCGTGAACGCGTAGACGGTGGCCCCGAGGAACCCGAACAGATACACGCCGGCGGGGATGACGGGTTCGGTGTCGAGGACCGTCGTCGACGAGAGGGCGACGCCGATCAGCGTCGCGACCAGCAGTCCCCAGTAGAAGAGCCTCCCGACCCGTGAGTCGTACCACGACGCCCGTTCCCTCTCAGTCATACTGCGTCGCCGTACGTATCTCCGTACAATAAGTTTCCTGCCGAGGCGGCCCGGACGCGGAATGAACTCGAAACTACCCGATCGTTTATACTCTTTGGGTGGGTCGAAGCAGGTATGAACTGGCGAGAGGCGGAGCGGGAGTTCACAGACGACGTGGTCGCCCGAGAGACCCTCCCCCGGATGTTCGAGCGGTCCGCCGAGCGCAACGCGGACCGACTCGCCCAGCGGTATAAAGGCGGAATCTACGACCGGTCGCTCGTTTCGAGCGGCGTCCTTCCGGCCGCCGGTGCGGGCGAGTACGGCGACGTGACCTACGCCGAGATGCGCGACATCGTCCGGCGGCTCGCGGCCGGGCTCCGCGAACTCGGCGTCGAGGCCGACACCCGCGTGGCGCTGTACGCCCAGACCCGCATGGAGTGGGCCCAGACCGACTTCGCCGCGCTGGCCGCCGGCGCGACGGTCACGACCGTGTACGCCTCCTCGTCGCCCCGGCAGGTCCGTTACCTGCTCGCGGACCCGGAAGCGACCGTCGTGGTCGCGGAGAACCGCGACCTGCTCGACGAGGTGCTCGAAGTCGTCGACGACCTCGACCACGAGCTCGACGCGGTCGTGACGTTCGACGACATCGACCCGGACGCGGTCGCGCGGCGGCTGGAGGGCGACGCGGGCGACGAGCCCTCGGCGCTGTCCGTCGACGACGTGTACACCCTCGGCGAGGTCCACGCGCTCGGCGACGAGACGCTCGACGTGGCGGCCTACGAGTCGTGGATCGACGCGGCCGAGATGACGGACCTTGCGAGTCTCATCTACACCTCCGGGACGACCGGCCAGCCGAAGGGCGTCCGCCTCACCCACGCGAACTTCCGCGAGAACGTCAACCAGTGTTACCGGCGGTTCGCCGACCATCCCGGCCGCGCCCCCGGCACGCCGGGCGTCAGCGCCGAGTCGACGACGCTATCCTTCCTCCCCCTCGCGCACGTCTTCGAGCGGCTCGCCGGCCACTACATGATGTTCGCCGCCGGCGCGACGGTCTGTTACGCCGAGAGCCCCGACACGCTCAGGGAGGACTTCCAACTGGTCCGCCCGACGACGACGACGAGCGTCCCGCGCGTCTACGAGAAGCTGTACGACGCGATCCGCGAGCAGGCGAGCGAGTCACCGGTCAAAGAGCGCATCTTCGAGTGGGCGGTCGCAGTCGGGCAAGCGCACCACGAGGCCGACGATCCGGGGGCCGTCCTCGACGCAAAACGCGCTATCGCGGACCGTCTCGTCTTCTCGTCGGTCCGCGAGGCGATCGGCGGCAACATCGAGTTTTTCATCTCCGGAGGCGGGTCGCTGTCGGCGGAGCTCTGCTCGCTGTACCACGCGATGGACCTGCCGATTCTGGAGGGGTACGGGCTGACGGAGACCTCGCCGGTGATCTGCGTGAACCCGCCCGAGGAGCCGAAGGTCGGCACCGTCGGCACGCCGGTCCTCGACACCGAGGTCGCCATCGACGGGACGGTCGTCGGCGACGAGGTCGCGAACCTCCCCGGCGACGTGGGCGAACTGCTCGTTCGCGGGCCGCAGGTGACCGACGGCTACTGGAACCGCCCGGACGCGACGGCGGAGGCGTTCACCGAACCGGACCGGCTTCCCGACGACGCCGTCATCGTCGGGACCCCTCCGGACGAACGCGGCGGGGACCCGGACGACCCGTGGTTCAACACGGGCGACATCGTCCAACTCCGGCCGGACGGCTACGTCGCCTTCCGCGAGCGCGCAAAGCAACTCCTCGTCCTCTCGACCGGCAAAAACGTCGCGCCCGGCCCCATCGAAGACCGGTTCGCCGCAAACGAGTTCGTCGAGCAGTGCGTCGTCCTCGGGGACGGGCGGAAGTTCGTCTCCGCGCTCATCGTCCCGAACTTCGAGAAACTGGCGTCGTGGGCGGACACGCGCGGTATCGACCTCGCCGACGAGCCTCGGTCGATCTGTCGTGACGACCGCGTCCGCGAGCGCATCGAGGCGGAGGTCGACCGCGTCAACGAGGAGTTCGAGTCGTACGAGCAGATCAAACAGTTCCGCCTCGTCGAAGAGGAGTTCAGCGAGGACAACGACCTCCTCACGCCAACGATGAAGAAGAAACGCCGCAACATCTTAGACCGGTTCGCCGACGACGTGGAGATGATCTACGAGGACGCGTAGCGGACAGGCCGGCGACGCAAACGGCTATACGTCGGGACGCGGTACGGTTACTGATGATTTCACGGGTCGCTCCCTGCCACGGGTTCGCCGCCCTGGGAGGGGTCTGTGCCGCGCTCGGCGTGGGTCACCTCGTCTTCGCCGGCGGGGGGCTCGCGACGCTGCTCGAGTTCGCGCTCGTGTTCCCGCTGTCCGCCGTCGGGGTATACACCGCCGTCGACGTCGCTCGGTGGGACCTCTCTCGGGCCGGCGAGTGGCGGGCGGTACGCATCTGTGCCGCCGTGATCCTCTTTTTTTCCGTACTCGCGGTTATCATCTGGACGATCTGGTGGCTCGAACACCACGCGTTCAAGCTCTCGTTTCTGGTCTCGTTCGCCGCGAGCCTCGGTGCGGCGGTCGGGTCGCGCGGCGGTCTGTACGTGGTCAAAGCGGACGAACAGGTCACCGAAGCACAGGAGCTCACCACCCTTCTCTCCATCAGCGACCGGGTGTTGCGCCACAACATCCGGACCGAGCTCTCGGTCGCGCTCGGCACGCTGGACGGCATCGAAACCGTGGACGACGTGGACGAACTCGCGGAGCGAGCCGAGGCGGTCCGATGCCATTTAAATGACCTCGCGGAGACGAGCGACCGGACCCGCCGGATCGCGTCGATCTGGCGGACGGACGCGCGTTACCCGCTCGCGCTCGCCGGCGTCGTCGACGAGCGCGTGGCCCAACTGACCGCGAACGACCCCGACGCCGACGTCCGGACGGAGGTCGCAGACGACTGCGTCGTCCAGGCGCACCCCGCGGTCCCGCTCGCGATCGAGGAGGCGCTCCGAAACGCGGTCGACCACACGCCGGACGGCGTCGCGGTCACGGTCCGGGTGTGGGAGGCCGCCGACGGGACGCGCTGCGTCGACATCGAAGACACCGGTCAGGGGATCCCCCCCAAAGAGCGGGAGGCGCTCGAAAACGCCGAGGAGACGCCCCTCGCACACACCGAGGGGCTCGGTCTGTGGATGATCTACTGGACCGTCACCCGATCCGGGGGCACGGTCGAGTTCGCCGACAACGAGCCGACCGGCACCATCGTTCGCATTCGGCTTCCGGCCCAGCGCGACGCCGGTCCGATCAGTACCGGCTCGGCGTCACCGGCGGCCGAGTTCGCCGAGCGCGACTAACCCGCGGCGCGCGGGTCCAACGACGCACGACTCGCGCTCACGCGGAGGGTGGCGTCGACTCCGGCCGCTCGTCGCGTTCGGCGGTCGCGTCCGCGTCCGTCGGTTCGCCGAACGCGTAGACGGTGTTGTGGCCGGTCACCGTCACTTCGAGGAACTCTCCGACCTCGACCCCGCGGTCGGTCGCGCTCTGGACGATTATCTGCCGATAGGCGCCGTCGCGACACTTCACGGAGTCGCCGGTGCCCTCCTCGACGACGAGCACCTCGAACGTCTCGCCGACCATCGCCTCGTACGCCTCGGCGACGACCTCCATCTTCAGTTCGGACATCGCCTTCGAGCGCTCCTTTTTAATTGTCCCGCCGAGCCCCTTCATGTCGGCGGCGTCGGTGCCGGGACGCTTCGAGAAGCGCGTGACGTTGATCTTCTCCGGCCGGACCTCGGCGAGCAGATCCATCGAGCGCTCGTGGTCGGCCTCGGTCTCCGTCGGGAAGCCCACGATGAAGTCGGTCGAGAGCGTCCAGTGGTCGAGCCGGTCGTCGAACGTCGCGACGACCTCGCGGAACTTGTCGACGCGGTGTTGGCGACGCATCGCTTCGAGCACCTCGTCGGAGCCCGACTGGACCGGCGCGTGAATGAAGTCGTACAGCTCCTCGTTTTCGGCGAACACGTCGGCCAACTCCTCGTGGATGCCGTGGATCCCGCCGGGGTTGGCCATCCCGAGCCGCACCCGGAACTCGCCGTCGATGTCGCAGATCCGGTCGAGCAGTTCCGGGAGCTTCCGGTCGCCGTTGTCCCAGCCGTAGACGCCGGTGTCCTGTCCGGTGACGCGGATCTCCTTGGCGCCGGCGTGGACCAGCGCCCGCGCCTTCTCGACGTTCTCCTCGACCGACGGCGAGTCGACGCGGCCGGTCGCGAACTTGGTGATACAGTACGAGCAGTTGCTCATACAGCCGCGCGCGATGGGGAGGATGCCGACGACGCCGTCGAGGACGGGTTCGGCGTCGGGGGTGACGGTGGGACACTCCCCGTTGAGGACGTGCGAGGCCACCTCGTCCCAGTGGAGAATCTCGGCGTCGACGCCGGCCTCGCGGAAGGTGTCGCCCTGCGCGAGGGCCATACAGCCGGTGACGACGAGGTCGGCCGTCTTCTCCTCTAGCTCCTCGGCGCGCCGGAGCATGTTCCGTTCCGTCTTCTCGACGACCGTACAGGTGTTGAGGATGGCAACGTCCGCGTCGTCGGGACCGTCCGCCGGGCGGTGACCGCCGTCACGGAGCGTCCGCTCTATCTCCCGGCTCTCGCCCCGGTTTGAACTGCAGCCGTACGTTTCGATGTGATACGTCGCCATCGAGTGGGCGTACTACCGGTCGCGCGGGCAAAAACGCGACGATTGGGGAGGGCGGCGTCAGTCCTCGGCGACCGCCGTCGCCGTCGTCGCCTCGGGGTCGGAGGTGGCCTCGGGGTCGGCGGCCGCGTCCGGTTCGGACTCGGTCGACCGCTCCGACTCGGGGACGACGGCGTACACGGAGCGCCGGGCGTCCGTGGGACAGAGCCCCTCTTCGACGAGACCGACGTCGGTGAGTTTCTCCACCGCGAACCGAACGGTTCGGGTCGAGAGACGCGTCTCCTCGGCGAGGCCGGTCTGGTCGTATCGGCCCTCCTCTTCGAGGACGTAATAGACCAACTTGGCGCTCGGCGGGAGTGGTTCGAGCCGCTCGCGGGTACCGTCGTTCATATCACACGTACACGGTCGAATCGGTCATAACCGTGGCTCGGCTGTGCGCACCCCTCGCACGGCCACGGCTCATTTATATACTTCGGCCGGTCTGCGGCGCGCTCAGCCGTCGGTTCGGAACGCGAACCGCACGCCGTCGTCGTCGGTCACCGCGAGCGTCCAGCCGTGTGCGGCCGCGATCTCCCGGACGATCGCGAGCCCGAAGCCCGTCCCGGACGGGTCACTCGAGATGCCGTACTCGACCGCCTCCTCGGGGTCCATCTCGAAACCGGGGCCGTCGTCGTCGACGTAGAACCCGTCGGGGAGCGGGCCGACCGTGACCGTAATGTGGTCGGCCGCACCCGCGCCGGCGGCGGCGGTCGCGCCGTGTTCGACGCTGTTGGTAAACAGGTTCTCCAAGAGCGTCCGCAGGCGCTCCGGGTCGGCCTCGACCGTGAGCGAGTCGTCGGGACGCCGCAACACCGCGTCCCCCGTGTCGACGGTCTGCCACGCCTTCGCGGCCGCCTCCGAGAGCGAGAGCGGTTCCGGCTCGTCGACCGTCTGGCCGTGTCGCGCCAGCGCGAGCAGGTCCTCGATGAGCTCTTCCATCCGGTCGTGGGCGGCCGCGACCGCTTCGAGCTCCTCGCGTGCTCCCTCGTCGTCGACCTTCCCCTGCGCGAGGGCGAGCCGCCCGGCGGCGACGTTGAGCGGGTTCCGGAGGTCGTGCGAGACGAGGCCGGCGAACTTCTCGAGGCGGTCGATCTCCCGCTGTAACTCCGCGTCGCGCTCGCGGAGCTGCGCCGTGCGCTGTGCGTGGTCGAGCGCCACGGTCACGTTCGCGCCGAGGACCCGCGCCAACTGCACCGCCGTGTCGTCGAACACGCCGGGCTCCCGCGAGCCGAGCGGCATGATACCGTGGCCGCCGAGCGGGACGATGAGCAGGCTCCGGTGCTCGCCGTAGCCGATGGCGGTCTCGACCTCGTCGAGGTCGTCGACGACGACCAGCTCGCCCGTCTCGAACGCCTCCCAGAGGCGCCCGCTTCCGGGGCCGTACGCGGGGCGCTCGCCGAGCGCGTCGGTCGCCTCCCGGCTGATCGCGGTCGGCAACAGCGTGTTCGTGTCGGGGTCGTACAGCCGAACCCCGCTGCTCGGGAACTCCAAGATGTCGATCGCGGCTCGGGTGGCGATCGACGCGATCTCCTCGCGGTCCTCGCCCCGGAGCATCTCCCGCGTCGTCTCGTGGAGCCGCCGGAGGGTCCGCGCGACCCGCTTCTGCTCGTCGATGTCGGCGTAGAGGGCGTAGACGATCGTCTCGTTCGGCTGTTCGACCGGGAGGACGTTGAGGATGAAGTTGCGGCGCCCGTCGGTGGTCTCCCGTTCGACCTCCCGCTGTAGCGGCTCCGCGGCGTCTATCACCGGGAGGGGGTCGACGTCCTCGCTCCCCGCCGGAACGATCCCCTCGCGGATCGCCCCGTAGTCGAGGTCCGGCCCGGCGAGTCCGAACACCGCCTCGAACGCGTCGTTGACGGCGTCGAGTTTCGGCGCGTCCCCCGGCGACGAGACGGCTCTGGCGACCGGCAGCGGGAGGTCGTCGAAAAGCGCCTCGACCCGGTCTCGCTCGGTCCGCAGCGTGTTCTCCGTCTCGATCTGTTCGAGCGCGTCGGCCGCGTGCGCGGCCAGCAGCTCGGCGAACTCGACGTCGCTCTGGTCGAAGGCGGCGTACCCGTCGGAGACGGCCTGAAACGCGCCGTACGAACCGATCGGGACGCTGATCGCAGAGCGAATGTCGTCGCCGACCGGGTCGGCCAGCTCCTCGGCGCGACGCTGATCGTCCGCGGGGGCCGACGCCGCTTCCGTGCCTCCGCCCGCCGTCTCCCGTCCGGGGTCGTTCGGGTCTTCGAGTTCCTCCGGGTCAGACGGGTCGACGCTGAGGTTGTCGACGACGATGGTGCGCTCCTCGGCGACGGTGGCCCCGACGACGCCTTCGCCGACATCGAACGTCCTGACCTCGTCTTCGCTGACGTTCTCCGAGCGCGCCGCAGGGATGAGTTTGTCGCCGTGGCGACGGACAGAGACGCAGCGGTCGAACGACAGTATTCGCTCGGCGGCGGAGACGAGACGCGTTAGCACGTCTTCCGCGTCTTCGGCGGCGGCCACGTCGGAGGCGAACTCGTGGATCGCGGTGACCTTCGCGTTCACCCCCCGGAGGTCGCGCTCGACGCGTCGCCGGTCGAGGGCGTTTTCGACGCTGTTCGCGAGCATCTCGAAGCGGTCGCGGCCGACGCCCTTCTGGAGGTAGTCGGTGACGCCCGCCGAGATCGCCTCGCTCGCGATCTCCTCGCTCCCGCGCCCGGTAAACAGCACGAATGGGAGTCCGGGGTCGACCGCCCGAACGTCTTCGAGGAGTTCGAGCCCGTCGCTTTCGGGCATGTTGTAGTCGCTGACGACACAGTCGACGCGCTGTTCGCGGACCACCGCGAGCGCGTCCGCCGGCGAGGTCCGCGTCACCGTCTCGACGCCGTCGACCAGGCGCTCGACGTGGGTGGCCGCGAGGTCGGCGGCGCCCGGTTCGTCGTCGACGAGCAGCACTCGCCGCGGGCCGCCGCCGGCCGGCTCCGATCCGCGGAAGGCGTCGAGCGCGGGAACGTCTCGGCCGTCCGCGGGATCGGGCTCCATGGGTCCCGAAGATGCTACGGACAATTCTACCTTTCGCCCCAACAGCAGAAACTGAGACCGCAGCGCCGGGGTCACGCCCCGAACCGCGTCGGGGCTCGTGACCGCTTACAGGAAGTCTTCGACGTGGTCGGCGACCTCCTCGGGGGTGTCGCCGACGGGGACGCCCGCGTCGTTGAGCGCGTCGATCTTCGACTGCGCGGTGCCCGTGCCGGAGCCGGAGACGATGGCGCCGGCGTGGCCCATGCGCTTGCCCGGCGGGGCCGTGCGGCCGGCGATGAAGCCGGTCACCGGGGTGTCCATGTGCTCGCCGATGAAGCGGGCGGCCTGCTCTTCGTCCTCGCCGCCGATCTCGCCGCACATCACGACGGCGTCGGTGTCGGGGTCGGACTCGAACGCGTCGAGGGCGTCGATAAAGGACGTGCCGATGATCGGGTCGCCGCCGATGCCGATGGCGGTCGTCTGGCCGATGCCGCGCTCGGTGAGGTTGTCGACGACCTGGTAGGTGAGCGTGCCGGACCGGGAGACGAGACCGACGTTCCCCTCGGAGAAGATGTTGCCGGGGAGGATGCCGAGCTTCGCCTCACCGGGCGTGATGATACCGGGGCAGTTCGGGCCGAGGAGCCGGGTGTCGGTCTCGCTCAGGCGCTTGTTCACCTTCGCCATGTCCTGGGTCGGGATGCCCTCGGTGATCGCGACTGCCAGATCGAGATCCGTGTCGAGCGACTCGAAGACCGCGTCGCCGGCGAACGCCGGCGGCACGAAGATGACCGAGGCGTTCGCGTCCTCCGCCTCGACCGCCTCGTCGACGGTGTCGTAGACGGGCACGCCGTCGACCTCCTGGCCGCCCTTGCCGGGCACCGCGCCGGCGACGACGTTGGTCCCGTACTCCATCATCTGGCCGGCGTGGAACTTCCCCTCCCCGCCGGTGATACCCTGTACCACGACGCGCGTGTCGTCGTCGACGAAAATGCTCATTGGGTCACCTCATCAGCGTTCGCGACCGCACGCTGGACCGCGTCCTCCAGCGTCTTCTCGACTTCCACGAGGTCCGTGTTCAGGATCTCCATGCCCTCCTTGGCGTTCGTGCCGGCGAGCCGGACGACCACCTTCTTCGGGATCTCGTCGAACTGCTCTAAGGCCTCGTTGATCCCCTTGGCGACCTCGTCGCCGCGGGTGATCCCGCCGAAGATGTTGAAGACGACGGCGTCGACGTTGTCGTCGGAAAACACCATGTCGAGCGCCTGCGTGACGCGCTCGGCCTTCGCGCCGCCGCCGATGTCGAGGAAGTTGGCGGGCGCGCCGCCGTAGTAGTCGACCAGATCGAGGGTCGTCATCACGAGTCCGGCGCCGTTGCCGATGATGCCGACGTTCCCCGACAGGCGGACGTAGTCGAAGCCGTACTCGCCGGCCTTCCGCTCTAAGTCGTCCTCGTAGGACGCCTCGGCCATCTCGGCGAGGTCGGGCTGGCGGAACAGCGCGTCCTCGTCGATGTTCATCACGGCGTCCGCGGCGATCACGTCGCGGTCGCTCGTGATCATGACCGGGTTGACCTCGATCTCGGAGGCGTCCTTCGACTCGTACAGGTCGTACAGCGTCGAGAGGATCGAGGCCACGTCGAGCGCGACGTCGGCGTCGACGCCGGCCTCGTAGACGACCTTCCGGGCCTGGTACGGGTGGAGGCCGAACGCGGGGTCGACGTGCTCGCGCGCGATGGCGTCGGGGTTCTCCTCGGCGACCTCCTCGATGTCGACGCCGCCCTCGGTCGACACCATCAGGACGGGCTCGCCCTCGCCGCGGTCCATCGTGACGCCGACGTACAGCTCGTCCACGAAGTCGACGCCGGCCTCGACGAGGACCTGATCGACGGTGTAGCCTTTCAGATCCATCCCCAGGATCTCGTCGGCGTACTGCTCGGCCTCCTCGCGGTCGGTCGCGATCTTGATCCCGCCGGCCTTCCCGCGGCCGCCCACGTGGACCTGCGCTTTGATCGCGGCCGGATAGCCGATCTCGTCGACCGCGTCGAGCGCCTCGTCGACGGTCGTCGCGAGCCGGGAGTCCGGGACCGGGATCCCGGCGTCGGCGAAGATAGTCTTCGCTTGATGTTCGTGTAGTTTCATCCGTGTTGAACCGTGATCGACGACGGCTTAAATGGTGCCGATTCCGCGCCGACCGCCGCGGCGACGAGACGGTCCGCGGGCCGGTCGTCGCTCGCTTATTTATCCGTCCGGCGGGTCCAATCCACGCATGGATCCGAGCGAGTTCCTTCGAGACGGGCGCGTCAGCGTCTCCGACGAGACGTACGCCGTGTGCCTGACCGACCGCGAGTACCCCGACGCGTTCGCGACGGTTCGGGACGCGGACGAACCGACGGTGGTCGTCGATCAGCGGCGGGTCGACGACACGACCGCGAGCGGCGTCGAACCGGGGTGGGCGCGGCTGACCTTCGAGATGGACCTCCCCTTCGAGCTCGTCGGGTTCGTGGGGGTGGTCGCGTCGGCGCTCGCCGAGGTCGGAGTCTCCGTGTTCGTCATCTCCGCGTACGCGACCGACCACGTGTTCGTCAAGCGGACCGACCTGCCGGCCGCCGTCGAGCGGTTGGAAGAATTGGGCTGTGTCGTCGCCGACTGAACGGCGGTCGGGGCGACGCTCGGGGCTTACTCCTCGTCGCCGAGGATGACGCGGCGGGTCATCGCTTCGGGGTCGAGCACTTCGTCGGCCTCCGCTTCGGTGAGGTAGCCGGCCTCGACGGCGGCCTCCCGCACGCTCTTGTCCTCTTTTAAGGCCGTCTTCGCGACCTTCGACGCCTTGTCGTAGCCGATCGCGGGGTTCAGCGCGGTCGCGAGCGCCATCGACTGCTCGACGCGCGTCTCGCAGAACTCCTCGTTGGCCTCCAGCTTCGCGACGAAGCGCTCGCCGAACGTCTCGGCGGCGTTCGAGAGCAGCTTGGCGGATTCGAGGAAGTTGTGCGCGATGACGGGTTTATAAAGGTTCAGGTCGATCTCGCCGCGGGCGGCGCCGGCCGAGACCGCGGCGTCGTTGCCGACGACCTGCTTGTGGACCTGGTTCACCGTCTCGGCGACGACGGGGTTGATCTTGCCGGGCATGATCGAGGAGCCGGGCTGGTTCTCCGGCTGTTCGACCTCGCCGAGCCCGTTGCGCGGGCCGGAGGCGAGCAGCCGCAGGTCGTTCGCCATCTTGTTCATGCTGCCGGCGATGGTCCGGAGCGCGCCGTGCGCCTCCGCCATCGCGTCGTGGGCCGCCTGCGCCTCGAAGTGGTTGTCGGCCTCGCGGAACGTCGTCCCGGTCTCGTCGGAGATGTACTCCGCGGCGAGTTCCGGGAAGTCGGGGTGGGTGTTGAGCCCCGTGCCGACCGCGGTGCCGCCGAGCGCGAGTTCGCGGAGGTTCGACTGAGCGCGCTCGGCGCGCTCGATGCCCTTCGCGGCCTGCGTCCGGTAGCCGCTGAACTCCTGCCCGAGGCGGATCGGCGTCGCGTCCTGGAGGTGCGTGCGGCCCGTCTTGACGACGCCGTCGAACGCGGTCTCCTTCGCCTCTAACTCGGCGTGGAGCGTTTCGAGCGCGGGAATCAGATCCTTCTCGACGGCTTCGAGCGCGGCGACGTGCATCGCGGTCGGGATCACGTCGTTCGAGGACTGCCCGTAGTTGACGTGGTCGTTCGGGTGGACGACGCGGTCGCCGATCTCGGCGCCGGCGATCTCGGCGGCGCGGTTGGCGATGACCTCGTTGGCGTTCATGTTCGAGGAGGTGCCGGAGCCGGTCTGGAACACGTCGACCGGGAACTGGTCGTCGTGGTCGCCGGCGATCACCTCGTCCGCGGCGGCGACGATCGCCTCCGCGGTGTCGTCGTCGAGGAGGCCCAGATCGCGGTTGGCCTGCGCGGCCGCCTTCTTCACGACGCCGAGCGCACGGACGAATCGCCGGCTCATGCCGATCCCCGAGATGGGGAAGTTCTCGACGGCGCGCTGGGTCTGTGCGCCCCAGTACGCCTCCGCCGGCACCTGCATCTCTCCGAGGCTGTCCTCCTCCGTGCGGTAGTCTTCGCTCATACGTGCGCGTTCCCACGAGACCGGGTAAAAACTACTGAAAGCGGTCAGTCGAACACGAACGCCAGCGTCAACAGCGCGCCGTTGACACCGAGCGTCCCGGTGACGAGCAGTCCGAGCGGCGGCTCCTCGCCGGAGTGAGTCGCCACCAGGACGAAGGAGCCGACGCCGACGGCCGCGAGACCGACCGTCAGCACGACCTCTGACCAGCGGTTCCAAGAGTCGTCGAGCGCGGGTTCGACCCGCGCGAGCCACCAGTCGGGGTCGCGCTCGGCGCCGACGGTCGCGTCCTCGCCGCCCGCGGCCGGTCCGCGCCCGAGCAGTTCCCGCACCGCCGACCGACCGCCCGCAGCAAGCAGCGTCCCGACCGCGACGGCGGCGAGCCCGGCGAGGACGGCCGGCGGTGCGGCGCGGGCGTAGAGCGCGCCCCCGAACGCGAGGAACGCCAGCGCCGAGACTCCCGACAGGGTTCCACGGAGGGCGCGACGGAGGGCGGAGCGCAATGGTTCGTGGGGATCGGTGGGTGTCGTTTGCGGCGGGCGCTTACGCCTCGTCGACCGGGAACAATCCCGCGTCGCGGAGGTCCTCGTCGAGGCCTCCGTCTCCGTGTTCCGCGTACTCCTCGGGCGTGTACGTCTTGATCTCTAGCGCGTGGACCGACCGGGTCATGTGGTCGCCGACCGCGTCGTACACGCGCTGGTGTTGGTCGACGAGCGACTGTCCCTCGAAGGCGGGCGAGACGACCCACGCCGCGAAGTGGGCGTCCTCGTCCTCGTCGTTGTGGACGCGCGGCGTCGTCACGCGGGCGACGGAGTCCGGAATCCCGTCTTCGATGAGGGTCGCTATCTCCGCTGGCTCGATGGTCATACCCCCTGTCGGGCGCCCCTCGGCAAAAATCGACCGCATGACCGGTAGCGGACAGGGGACGATGTTTCGGACGCTGTCTGTGGTCGATTTTTAGCCCTCACGGCGTCACTCGCGGGGTTCCCGAGTGGGCGCTACTCGGTGACGTGCGCCACCGCAGAATCTCAGTTATCCGGCCCTCCTTCAGCGACCGGCCGTCTCGATGCCGGCCGCCTCGACCACGCGCTTCGCGTTTCGCGTGGCGCGCTCGCGGACCGCGTCGGCGTCGATCCCCACGTGCTCGCCGTCCTCGTACCGCACTTGGCCGTCGACCATGGTGAACGTCACGTCGTCGCCGTGGGCGGCGTACACCAGATGCGAGAGCGGGTCGTGAAGCGGGGTGGCGCGCGTGCGGTCGGTCGTGAGTCCGATCACGTCCGCGCGCTGGCCCTCCCGCAGCGTCCCGAGGCGGTCGAAGCCGGCGGCGCGTGCACCGTTCGTCGTCGCCATCTCCAGCACCGTCGCGGCCGGGAGTCGAGTCGGGTCGCGGGCGTCGACCTTCCCGAGGAGGCTCGCCTGCCGCATCTCGGTAAAGGGGTCGAGCGTGTTGTTGCAGGGCGGCCCGTCGTTGCCGAGCGCGACCGTGATCCCGCGGTCGAGGTAGTCTTGCACCGGGGCGATTCCGCTGGCGAGTTTCATGTTCGAGGACGGGCAGTGGGTGACGACCGTGTCGGTCTCGGCGAGGACCTCCCGTTCCGCCTCGTCCGTGTGGACGCAGTGGGCGAGCGTCACGTCGGGGCCCGTGAGGCCGACCTCGTCGAGCCAGTGGACGTTCCGCATCCCGGTGTCCATCTCGACGGCGGCGATCTCGTCCTCGTTCTCGCTCGCGTGGGTGTGGATCGTCACGCCGTCGTAGCGGTCGGCGAGGTCGCGGCAGCCCCGCAAGCACGCCTCCGAACAGGTGACGGCGAACCGCGGCGTCACCGCGTAGCGGACCCGACCGTCGGCGGCCCCGTGGTACTCCTCTATCAGGTCCTCGCTCTCCGCGAGCGCGGCGTCGGTGTCCTCCAACAGGCCCGCGGGCGACTCCTTGTCCATCAACACCTTCCCGAGCCGCGCGCGGATCCCCGTCTCGATGGCGGCCTCGAACGCCTCTCCCGCGTGGTTGACCGAGAGGTGATCGACGACGGTCGTCGTCCCCGATTCGAGACACTCCAGGTAGCCGAGTTCGGCGGCGGCGCGGGTCGCGTCGGCGTCCATCGCCGCTTCCATCGGCAACACGGCGTCGAACAGCCAGTCGAGTAAGGCGTCGTCGTCGGCGATCCCGCGGCCGAGCGACTGCACCGAGTGGATGTGACCGCCGATCTGTCCGGGGGCGACGAGGTCGCACTCGCGGCGCTCGTGACCGGGGTACTGCTCGCGGAGGGTCGCTGCGCTGCCGACCGCGGCGATTGTCTCTCCCTCGACGACGACGGCGCCCTCGGGGATGACGGTCTCGGAGTCGGCGATGACGGTTCCGGCGATCAGCATGTCCGTCCGTCCCTGACGGCCGACTCTTAAGAGGGTGTCCCTCGGAAGTCGGCGGCGGCCCACCGCATCGGCCTCGACCACCGCCTCCCGCGACCGACGGCTATTCGTCCCGGCCGCTCCCAGCCTCACCCGTGCTCAGATACGTGACGACGAACCCCGGTAAGGTGCGCGAGGCGGAGCGCTACCTCCCGGACGACTCGATAGCGCGACTCGACTTCGACTACCCCGAGATACAGGCGACGGAACTCGGGCCGATTGCGGCCCAGGGCGCCCGCGAGGCGTACCGCCACGCCGGCGAGCCGGTCCTCGTCGACGACGCGGGGCTGTTCGTCGAGGGACTCGACGGCTTCCCCGGCCCCTACTCCTCGTACGTCGAGGAGACGCTGGGGATCGAGCGCGTCCACGATATCGCCGCCGACCTCGACGACCGCCGTGCCGCCTTCCGATGTGTGCTCGGCTACTGCGACGGCGACGACTTCGCGGCGAGCCCCGACCCCGTCGACCGGGGCGATCGGAACGCGGCCGCCGCGGCGGGTCCGGACGAAGGCGACCCCGAGGCGGCGCCCGACGCGCTCTCAGTCAAACTCTTCGAGGGATACGTCCCCGGTCGGATCGTCGCGCCCCGCGGGGAGGGCGGATTCGGCTACGACCCCATCTTCGAACACGACGGCGAGACGCTCGCCGAGATGAGCACCGATCGGAAAAACGCGATCTCACACCGCGGCCGCGCGCTCGAAAAGTTCGCCGAGTGGTACGCGGACCGATAGCCTGCGGTCGGCTTCCGGTTACGCCGCGTCCGCGACCGCCGCGGTGAGGAGGTCACACCCGAGTTCGATCTCGCGCTCGGTGACGTCGAGCGGCGGGAGCACTCGAAGCACGTCGTGGCCACACGACAGCGTGAGCAGGCCCCGACCGAACGCGTGTTTCATCGTCGCGTCCCGGCGCTCCTTCGAGTCGAACTCCATCGCGAGCAGCAGCCCTTTGCCTCGAACGTCCACGACGCCGTCGAGGTCGGCGTCGCGCATCGTCTCTTTAAACTGCCGCCCCCTGACCGTGGCGTTGTCCAGTAGGTCGTTCTCGCGGATCGCATCGAGCGTGAGCGCCCCCTGCGCCGAGGCGATGATGTCTCCGGCGCCCCACGTCGAGGAGAGCCGACTCTTCTTCTCGGGGAACACGTCCGAGCGGGAGATCGTCGCACCGACTCGAAGGCCCTTCGCGCTGGTGATCACGTCGGGTTCGAGCGCGTAGTGGTCGGAGCCCCACATCTCGCCGGTCCGACCGACGCCCGACTGGATCTCGTCGGCGATCAGCGTGATGTCGTGTTCGTCGACTAAGGCGGCGACCTCGTCGGTGAACGCGTCGGAGGGGAAGCGGTAGCCGCCCTCCCCCTGAATCGGCTCCATGATGAGGTACGCCACGTCGTCGGGGTCGATGTGACCCCGCTCGGGGTCCAGTTTCTCTCGGAGCCGCGAGACGCCGTCGGCGAAGAAGCCGCACGAACAGGTCGCCGGCGAACAGGTCCGGTCGTCACAGAACGGGGCGTCGTGGACGCCGCTGATCTCGGGGAAGTCACGCCGGTAGACCGACTTCGACCGGTTGAGCGAGAGCGCGCCGAGCGTCCGGCCGTGGAACGCCCCTTCGAAGGTGATGGCGTGTTTCGCGCCCCCGGAGTCGTCGTAGGCGATCTTGATCCCGTTCTCGACCGCCTCCGCGCCGGAGTTCGAGAGGAAGACGGTGTCCATGTCGTAGTGGGACGTAACGTCGGTGAGCCGCTCCATCAGCCCCGACGAGCCGGGGAGGCCGTCGCCGGGCGAGTCGCCGCCGGCGACGTAGAAGTCCTGCCCGGCGATTTTTAAGGGATCGACCAGATCGAACTCCGCGAGCGGCTCCATAATGAGCGGGTTGTTGTACCCGAGCGGGGCGGCGGCGACGTGGCTCGTGAAGTCCATGAGGACGTTGCCGTCGACGTCGGTACAGAACGGCCCCTCCGCCGGCGCGGTGCGGTCCCAGACGAACTCGTACACGTACGTGCTCGGCGCGGCCGACTCGTGGTGGTACTCCACCCACTCGCGGGCCCGATCGCCCGGCAGGTCGGTCACGTCGGGGGTGGCGGTGTCGCGATCCATGCCGATCAGTGATGCTCGGGGCGAATAAAATCAAGGCGATCGGCGCACGGTTGGAGAAATCTTCAAGCAGCGTGGCGCTGCTCGAACGCGGCTACCCGGACCGCGCCGAAGTCGGACGAGGTGGGGGACGTCGGACAAGGCAGGACAGTCGGACAAGGTGAGGACAGCCGGAGACGCGGAAAAGCCGGACAAGGCGGGGGAGCCGTGACGGGCGAAGACGGCTCTGACGGTGGACGGAGACCGAAAGCAGATGCTACCGGTGGACGGAGCGGCGGGCGGGTGAGTCGGTCAGTGGTCGACGTACTGCGACTCCCACTCGGTCCGGGCGTCGATCTCGCGTCGGCCGCGGCGGGTCAGCGTGTAGTAGTTCGTGCGCCGGTCGCGTTGGCCCTTCTCGACGAGCCCCTTCTCGACGAGCGTGTCGAGGTTCGGGTAGAGCCGCCCGTGATGGATCTCCTTTTCGTAGTACTCTTCGAGTTCCTCCTTGATGGCGAGGCCGTGAGGCTCGTCTAAGCCGGCAATCACGTAGAGCAGGTCACGCTGGAAACCCGTAAGGTCGTACATACAACGATCCACACATACTCAGGGTGAATAAATAAATACACCGTTATATGATGTGTTCATCGCGCGTCCGCTCGGCGTGACCCGCGTGTGCTGCGGGATCCGTTGTGTCAGCAAAGCAACCTCCAGTCCGCTTTGACCGCGATCACGGCGCGTCGATTTCGTTTAGGTTCGCTGACGGTTCCTGCCGTCTCGGCCGATTTCGACGAGAATCTGACTCCCCTGTGACAACAGATCGGCGGGCGGACGCGGCGGCGTCGTCACTCGTCAAGTTGTGCGATTTCGGAAAGAGGCACGCCCGACGCGGAAAAAAGCCGCGTCGGGCCTGCCGTTGGTCCCCGCTGACGCTTCGGCCCTCCAGACGAAGCGTCACCTGTTCGTATAGCACACCGATTGATAAAGTTAACGAGCGAGCGCTACATGTGTTCTTCTTCTAACACCCAGCCGAGCGCGCGCTTGTAGTGGACGAACAGCTCTTCGACGCCGCGGTGGCTCATCTCCTCGTCGTCGAGCTGCTCGCGCAGGAACTCGTACTGCTCGCGAACCTCGTCTTCGGAGCGCATGAGTGGATTACGGCCCGTGTCGGCATAGTGTTGTGGCCGACGCGTGTCGCCGTCGAGCCCGGAACGGGCTGTTTGCGTCATCGGCTCAGCGTCATCGGCTCAGCGCAATCGACTCCCCGGACCCTCGCTCACGCGAGCGCGTCGGCGAGCACCGGGGCGACGCTGACGACGCTGCAGCCGCGCTCGATGGTGTCGCTGCCGACGATTCGGTCGACGCCGGCCCCGCGGAGTTTCGTCACGGCGTTTGTCGCGAGCATCGGATGGACGCAGGCCGCGAGCACGCGCGCCGCGCCGCGGTCGTTCAACACCGCGACCGACTCGCTCATCGTCGACCCGGTCGCGACGATGTCGTCGACGACGACCACGTCCCGGTCCGCGACGGTCGCGTCAGAGGGCGACACCGTGACCGCGCCCGTGTCCCGGTCGCGGTGCTTCTCGAAGTAGTCCGTCTCGCCCGTCCCGTACGCGTCCCGGACCGTCTCGGCGATGCCGACCGCGCCCTCGTCCGGCGCGAGGAACAGCGGCTCCGCGAGGTCGGCCGGGAGCGGTGCCGCGAGCACACCGGCGGCGTCGACCGTCTCGACCGGCGCGTCGAAGAAGTCGGTGACGCCGGCCTCGTGGGGGTTCACGAGGACGACCCGGTCGGTTCCGGTCGAGATGGCTCGCGCCATCGCGCGCGCCGAGACGGGCTCGCCCTCCCCGAACGAGTCGTCCTGTCGGGCGTAGCCCATGTAGGGAATCACCGTCGTCACGCGCTCCGCGCCGGCCTCGCGGACGGCGTCCTGCAGTTGGAGCAGTTCGACCCACGCCTCGTCGGAGTCGGTCGCGGCGACTATCGTCGCCTCGTCGCCGTCGAAGTCGGGGACCGCCGCGAGCGTCTCGCCGTCCGGGAACCGGTCGTATGTCGGCGTCGCCAGCGGCCGTCCCGTCTCCTCCGCGAGCGCGGCCGCGAGCAGCTGTGAGCTGGATCCGGGTACGATCATGAGCGTCCGTTTCCAAGACACCGATAAACCAGTTTCCTTACTCTCCCGGTCCGGGGCGCGGTCGCCCCTCCCAAGCCCCACGCGAGCGTGTGACGCACCGCGCCCACAGGGGCGGATATTTACGCGAGCGGCGGATACGACGCCGTAATGACCGAAACAGGAGACCGAGTCGGCCTCGCCTGCCCGTCGTGTTCACCGGGCGAGCCGACCGTCCACGAGGTGCTGCGGCCCGGCGGCCAAGCGACCGTTCGGTGTACCGACTGCGACCACACCTACAAGACCGAAATCCCGGAGGAGGACACCGTCGAACTGAAAGTCGTCGTCTCACAGGACGGCGAGTCGTTCACCACCCGCATGGACGTGCCCGCAGACACCTACGTGGAGACGGGCGAGGAGTTCGTCGTCGACTCCCCCGACGCGCTGATGCAGGTCCGCGTGACCGGCATCGAGGTCGGGCCGGAACAGCGCGTGGAGGAGGCCGACATCGAGACCGTCGAGACGCTGTGGACCCGCGCGGTCGACAACGTCTCCGTCCCGATCACGCTCCACCCGAAGGACGGCAACGCGGACGAGACGCGCTCGATCCGGGTGAACGTCCCCGGCGACTACGAGTTCACCGTCGGTGAGACCGTCGAGTTCGGCGAGGAGGAGTTCGCGGTCGAAGGGGTCCAGATCCGCGAGGACGCCCCGGAGTACCGTCACGAAAAACTCGATCACGACGGCGACTTCGCGTACGCCAAAGACTGCAAGCGGGTGTACGGCCGCGACGAGAGTCTGACGGCGTGGTCGGCCTGGTAGCGGGGAGCGCAGTTCAGCGCGGCGGCGCGGCTCGGCGCGTTGCGCGAAAAAACGGTGGCACCGATGGGGGTGACCACATCGAACACCGTCTGTGAAAACGACCAGCGTGGTCGAGTCGGCGTTAGATGACGCGGTTCTGCAGGTAGTCGAGGTGTTTCGCGTTGTAGACGATCTTGACCTCGTCGGTCGCCGGGCTGCCGATGCAGGTGAGGCGGACGTTCTTCTCCTCGACTTCCTCGTCCGAGAGGATCTGCTGCATGTCCATCTCGATGTCGCCTTCCTTGACGATGGAGGCGCAGTTCGCACAGGCGCCGGCGCGGCACGAGAAGGGCCAGTCGTAGCCCTGCGCCTCGGCGGACTCCAGGATGTACTCGCCCTGGTTTACGTCGAGGCTCCCGTAGTCTTCCTCGTCGAGATCGGCGTCTGCGGCCGCCTCGAAGAGGTCGTCGTCGTCCATCGACCAGCCGTGGTCGTCGAGCACTTCGTAGTTGAGGTATTCTACTGTGGGCATCACCTGAGTGTTGGGCGCCCCCCTCATTAGGCTTTGCTGTTCACTCGCTTTCGGCACGGCGATCGAACCCGCTCGTGCCCGAACGCGTTCGGGAGCGCTCGTGTTGCTTCGTTATCACGAGTGATACGGCGTGAGTAACAGTAAATAGCCGAGGGCCGCTAGCACCGGTCGATGGAAGAGTCCGTCGTCGCCGATTTCGTCGGCCGCGTCCACACGACCGATCTGGCACGCGACGAACCGGTGACGGGCCGTGTCATCCTGAGCCAGCGTCGGCTGGTGCTCGTCGCCGACGCCGGCAAAACGACCGTCCCCCTCTCGAAGGTGTTCGACATCGTCGTCGGTAGCGTCCCCGACGACCTCCAATCGTTTTTCAGCGACAGCGTCACCATCGCCTACCAGCAGGACGGCGCCCGGCGCACGGCGCTCGTCGAGGGCGAGCCCGACGACATGGACCGGTTCACCAGACTGCTTTTCAAGGCGCTGTTGCGCGGCGTGACGGTCACGGTTCGCCACCCGGCGAAACTCGGCGGGCGCGTCACCGACGCGTCCGACCACACCGCGTCGATCAACCTCTCGCCGGGGGCGATCGGCTTCTCCGGCTGCCCCGACCCCTTCAAAGTCGATCTCTCCACGGTCATCGACTACGAGCGCACCAGCCGCACGCTCGGCGGTACGAAGCGGCCCGCGCTCGTGTTCCGCCACGTTCCGGACACCCAGACGATGACGTCCATCGCGACCGTACCCGACAAGCGCATCCTCAACGTCCTCGGCCGGTACATCAAACTGGAGTACGACGAGGTGATGGCGGACGTGGAGTCGTTCGATCCGACGGAAGAGCAGCTCGAGATCCTCGTGTCGATCTACTCCGCCGGCGGCGAGGCGAACATCGCCGACGTCGTCACCGGCGACGTCACCCAGACGGAGATGGTCTTGGAGACACTCCGCGAGGAGCGGCTCGTCGTCGACGGCGAGTCCGGGGCCGCCCTCACGCGAAAGGGGCAGATGATCGTCACCTCCTACATGGAATCGGTCAACTCCTGACCGGCCAGCGCCCCACGTCACCCGCCTCTCGCGCCGACTCACGCGGGGCAAGTTTCATAGCGGTACGGCCGCATGTGTAGCACATGCCAGACGACCACCACGGGCGGTCGACGCGGCTCGACGCCGTGGTCCGCGAACGGGGGATCGACGCACCGGCCGGCGACGGGTCGGACGCGTCCGCGTCGGCCTCCCGGTCGGGACCGCGAGTCGCCCGAGTGCCCGAGCCACACGTCCACGACACCTTCTCCGTGGACGGCATCGACACGAAGCGCAGAGAGGCGCTGTTGGAGGCGGTCCTCCGCGATCACGAGGGCGTGAGCGCCGCCTCGGCGACCGAGCGAAACGGCACCGTCGGCGTCCACCACGACCCCTCGGTGTCCCGAGCCGACGTCCAAGACGTCTTGGAGGCGTGCGGACTCATCGTCGACCCGGCGGACCGCGCCTTCGAGATCCGCCGGGCCTCGCAGTTCGCCTCGGCCCGCGTCGCCGTCGCCGTGCTGTTCGGGCTGATGGTCGCGACGCCGTACATCGCGGTGTTGTACCCGACCCGGATCGAGTGGCTGTTCTACGACCCCGTCACGGTCGACTACCTGCAGTCGCTCCTCGACTCGCGGATGTCGACGCACTTCTTCGTCAACCTCGGCTCGCTGTCCGGGATCGCGTTCCTCGTCGCCTGCGGGCCGATGATCAAGCGGGCCGTCGCGAGTGCGACGGCCGGGCGGTTCACGAGCGAAAGCGTGTTCGTCGGCAGCGTCGTCGCCCTCTTCGGCTACAGCACGCTCGCCGCGTTCACCGCCTTCGAGGGGACCGTCCACTACGACCTCGTCGCGTACGCGGTCGTCGTCGTCACGCTCTGGAACCACTTCGGTGTCGGCGAGGCGACGCCCGACACCGCGAGCATCGACGAGTCGGCCGGCGACGGGTCGGCCGACGCCCCCGAGGAGGAGCCGGTTGCGATGACCGACGGCGGGCGCTGAGCGCGGGACTCGCGACTCGCGTCCGGTCTGTTACCCGACAACTGAGAGCCATCGCTCCGCGAACCAGGGGAAACACAGCGGGAGCAGCGTCGCAATGCCGGCCGCCCACGCGAGCCCGGTGACGGCGCCGGCGGCACCGTCCGCCAGAGTGAGACCCGTCACCGACTGCCCGACGTGGAGGCCGCCGAAGATCGCGAGCGCCAGCCCGGCGTTGAAGTAGGGGACCCGCGCCAGCAGCAGCGACGGCGAGAGCGTGACCCAGCCGGGAGTCGTCGTCGCGAGGGGTCGAATGAACCCGCCCCTGACCAGCGTCCCGACGAGCACCGCGGTGAGCCACGCGACGATGCCCGTCGCTTTCGCGTCGAACCACCCGGTCGCCGGGTACTCCATGACCGAAAACAGCACGGGCAGCGAGAACACCGACACCTCCGCGAACAACCGAGTGGTGTCGTGGAGAAAGACGCCGAAGCGGCTCTTCTCGACGCGGGTCAACTGTCCGTACCCGTACCAGATCTGTCGCTCCGTCGACCGGGCCGCCGCGCTTTCGCGGCCGGGCGTCCCCCGTCGTGTCATCGGTCGCCCCCCGTCGCGGTCGCGCCGCTCCGGCCGGACTCGGCGATGTCGACCGTCTCTTCGACAGTCACTCGATCGCCGACTGACAGCGACGCCCCCCACTCCGACTCCGGAACGGCGGTGTTCACCATCAGCCGGAACTCGTGGTCGAAGCGGTCGCTGTCGAGCCAGTCAGGGAGCGTCTCGCGGCGCTTCCTGATAAACGTCTCACGGAAGCCGTCGATCTCCGCGCCCGTGTCCGGGTGTCGCGAGGGAACGACACAGCGCTGGCAGGGGTTGACGCCGAGCAGCGCCGTCTCCCCGACCGAGAGCCGGACGGCCTCACCGTGGTCGGCGAACAGGCGGTCCTCCCAGAACGCCGGGCAGTCGTCGAGCACGACGTTCGGTCGGAGCCGTCGCCGCATCTCGGTCGCGTCCGCCACCTCGTCGAACCACGAGGCGACCGTCTCAAGCGTCGCCCGCGAGACGACCGTGGGTCCCGGCGCCGCCCGGTCGTCGGGGAGGCCGCCGTCCGGTTCGCGAACGAGGTCGACCGCGTAGCCGAGGTACTCGCCGACCCACGCCTCCAACGCGTCGCCGTCCGCGGGCAGCGCGAAGGTGCGCTCGTCGGCGTCGGCGCCCGTCTCCGGACGGGCCGGTCGCGAGAGCGTCACCGCCGTCGGCGTCGCGTCCGTCGGGCCGGTGCGGTCGTACTCGGCGCGGAGCGCGTGGACCGCCGGCTCGCTCTTCCCGTTGACGTAACCGCCGTTGCCACCGACGGAGGCGGCGTGGGGGTCGACCCCGGCCTCGACGAGCGCGTACGTGCGGTCGCCCCGGAGCGCCCCCTTCGGCCCGATCTCGGCGCGATCGACGACCGCGCCGTCGTTCGATTTCAACGGGTACGCGACGAGGTCCGCGATGCGTGTCATGGCCGTGGTTCGGCCGGCGTCGACAAAAGGGTCCTGACGGGGGAGGAAAGCGACGGCGACCGCGCGCCGAAGAACGTCCGTGTGCGGGACGGACGGCCCGAGAGCGCGGTTACTCCTCGTCGTCCGCGTCTTCGTCGGCGTCTTCGACCGTCAGGCCGGCCGCCTCGAAGGACTCCGCGACCGCCTCCACGGGGAGGGTCTGGTACCCCTCGTCGTCCGTGATCGTTGCAACGGCCAGGTCGGCCGGCTCGAACTCGTCTTCGTGGGCCGCGAGGGCGGCGATGCCGAGTTCGACCCCCGCGTCGAGCGAGAGGTCGTCGGTCCACTCTTCTTCGAGGTGTCCCTGGATGTCCGTTCTCCCGCCGCCGATGACGGTCGCTTTCCACTCGTTGGGCGTGCCCGAGGGGTCGGCGGCGAAGAGGCGCGGCTCGCCGTTCTCGATGCCGCCGATGAGCAGCGCGGCGCCGTACGGTCGGGTGCCGCCCCGCTGGGTGTTCTCCTGGATGTGGTCGGTGACGAACTTCGTCAGCGTCTCGACGCCCACGGGCTCGCCGTAGCGGAGGCGGTTCCCCTGCGACTGGCGGCGCGCGAGGTCGATGAGCTGGCGGGCGTCGGCGACGTGGCCGGCGCTCGCGGTGCCGAGGTGGTCGTCGAGTTTGTGGAGCTTCTCGATGCTCTCGGCCTCCATCAGCGTCGAGGAGGCGCGCGACATCGCGACGAAGACGACGCCGTCGGTCGTCCGGACGCCGACGCTCGGCGCGCCGCGAGAGACCGCCTCGCGGGCGTACTCGACCTGGTAGATCCGGCCGTCCGGCGAGAACAGCGACGTGCCGCGGTCGTACGCCTGCTGGTCGTTACATCACCCGCTCTCGCGGTGTCGCACTGACTCATTACCCGGTATTACGCCGGACGGTTGAAAAAGCATCCGTAACCGGTACCGCCCGGCGGGATCCGGGAGGCTATCCGTCGTCGCCGGAGCCATCGTCGCCGGCGCCACCGCCGCCGGAGCCGCCGTCGTCGGAATCGCTGGCGACGACGAATATATCCGGCGTGGTCTCCTAATAAGGCTGATTGTGACTTCCACGAGAACGATTGCCGCGCTGTTGGCCCTGCTGGCGCTTCTGGGGGCCGTCGGCGCGGGCGCGGCGGTGCCCGACGCCCGAATCGCCATCGACGGCGTCGCCACGAGTTCGAGCGAGCCGGTCGTCGGCGAGCGGACGGCCCTGAACGTGAGCCTCTCCAACTCCGGCGGAAGCCCGTCGGCGGCCGACGTGACCAGCGTCCGGGTCTTCGACGCGGGGGACGCGGACGACCGAGACGACGACGACATCCGCGACGAGGCGACCGCCGTCGGGGCGCTCTCCGCCGGCGACGCGACCGACGTGACGCTGTGGACCCGCTTCGACGAGCCGGGCGAACACCGCCTCACGGTCGAAGTCGTCGCCGAGCAGGAGGCCACCGACGGCGACGAGGAGGCCGACACCACCGTCCGCGTGACGCGCGACGTGATCGTCGACGTACAGCCAGCCGAGGTCGCGCTCGACGTTCGCACTCGGCCGCTCTCGCCGGCTGACCTCCAGAGCGAGGAGGACGACCAGAGCGCCGGCGGGATCAGCCTCAACGGCATCGACGGCCTCTTCGGCGGCGGTGGCGGGCTCCAGAACGCCGACGACGACGAGGAACTCGCCGCCGCGGCGGACTCGCCGGTTGAGGTAACCGTCGTCAACACGGGGACGGCCACCGCCGACCGCGTGAGCCTGACCGCCGTGGGCGCGCCGGTCGGCGCGGACGGCGAGGCCGAGCCGACCGTCGAGGTCGGCCCCTTCGTCGTCGAGGACGTCGCGCCCGGCGAGGAGCGGCGCGTGATCGTCGACCTCGGGCCGCTGGCGGAGCGCTCCGACGTGACGGTCACGGCCGCCTTCCGGTCCGAACTCGACGCCTCGGCCGGCGCGAGCGCGAACCGGTCGACGACGGCGACCCTCCGATACCCGACGCGCGAGGGGCAGCCGACCGTCACCGACGCGACGGTACAGACGCTCGGTGACGGCCGGGTCGTCGTCGACGCCAACCTCGGCAACGCGGGTACCGGCGAGTTAACCGGGGTCGTCGTCTCCGTCGCCGGCGCCGACGGGGTCGACCCGACGCCGACCGGACAGGCGTACTTCGTCGGCAGCGTGGGGGCAGGCGACTTCGTCGCCTTCGACTTGCGGACCACGGCGAACGCCTCCGTGGCCGACGAGATTCCGATCCGGATCGCGTACACCGAACGCGGCGTCCGGTACACCGAGACCGCGACGGTCGCGCTCCCCGACGCGTCCGACGGGAGCGACGGCGACTCCGGCGCGGTCGGCATGTTCGGCACGATCGGAATCATCGGTCTCGTCGGCGTCGCGGGGGTCGCGGTCGCCGGCAGCGTGATCCGCCGGCGAAATGTATAGCGTCGAGCTCCGCGGCGTGACAAAGCGGTATCCGGGCGGGGGCGACGAGCCCGTGGTGGCGCTCGACGACGTGGACTTCGCGGTCGAACCGGGCGAGTTCGTCGCGGTCGTCGGCCCCAGCGGCTCCGGGAAATCGACGCTGCTCAACGTGCTCGGCCTCCTCGACGACCCGACTGAGGGGTGGCGCCTGCTCGACGGCACGGACGTGACCGAACTCACCGTCGGCGAGCGCACCGCGGCCCGGAAGGAGTCGATCGGCTTCGTCTTCCAGGACTTCCACCTCCTGCCGACGCTGACCGCGGTCGAGAACGTCGCGCTGCCGACGGCGTTCGATCCGGGCGACGCGACCGACCGGGCGACCGACCTGCTCCGGCGGTTCGGCCTCGGCGAGCGCCTCGACCACGAGCCCTCGGAACTGTCCGGCGGGCAGAAACAGCGCGTCGCCATCGCGCGGTCGCTTATCAACCAGCCGTCGGTGCTGCTCGCCGACGAGCCGACGGGGAACCTCGACACGGAGACCGGCGAGTCGATCCTCGCCGAGTTCGAGCGAGTGAAGTCGGAGGGGGTCGCCGTCATCGCCGTCACCCACGACCCGCTGGTCGAGGAGTACGCGGACCGCGTCGTCGAACTCACCGACGGGGTGCTGGTCGGCGGCATCGCGGACCCGCCGACGCACGCGGGCGGCGACTCCACGCCGGACCACGACGCCGACGCTCCGCAAACGGGAGGGAGCGACCCGTCGGGTGAGGCAGACGCCGACTCGCCGCTCGCGCCGGAGGAACGATGAGCGGCGGCTGGCTCCGCGGCTGGCGGCCAGCCGCCTCGATGGCGGCGCGGAACCTCCGCCGGAATCGGATTCGGACCGTGTTGGCCGTCCTCGGCGTCACGATCGGCGTCCTCGCCGTCGCGGCGCTCGGGATCTTCGGGAACGTCCTCGCGCTCGGCGCCGCCGACGCGATCGGCGACATCGGCACGCAGGTGGTTGTCTCGCCGAACGCGGACGCCGGCGTGGAGTCGCTCTCGACGGCCGACGTGACGGCCATCCGGCGCGCCGTCAGCGACCCGGCCGTCGGCGACCCGGCCGTCGTCCCGCTGTACTCGGACAACGCGGTCGTCGCGGGGACGAGTTCTCAGACGTTCGCGACGGTGTACGGCGTCGAGCAGCCGGGGCTCGCCTTCGAGGCCGCCGAAGGGTCGCTCCCCGACCGCCACCGGCGAGGCGTGATCGTCGGCGCGGACGTCGCCGCGGACATCGGCGTCGAGACGGGCGACGCGGTCGAGATCGCCGGCAGACAGGTCCGCGTCGTCGCCGTGCTCGCCGAGAGCGAGACGTTCAGCCCGGTCGCGCCCGACAACGCCGTCTTCCTCCCGGAGTCGGCGTTCGCCGCCGACGGCTACGCCCAAGTGCTCGTGGTGGCCGACTCCGGGGAGACGGCGCGGGCGGCGGCCGACGCGATCCGCGAGTCGGTGAACGCCCGCGAGGAGCGCGTCAGCCTGTTCGAGCTGGCAGCGATCGTCGACGAGATCAACGGCTTCTTCGATCTGTTAAGCACGTTCCTGCTCGGGCTCGGCGCCATCTCGCTCGTCGTCGCCGGCGTCTCGATCCTCAACGTCATGCTGATGAGCACCGTCGAACGCCGCCAGGAGATCGGCGTGATGCGCGCGGTCGGCGTAACGCGCCGCGACGTGTTGCGCGTGCTGCTCGCGGAGGCCGGCCTCATCGGTGCCGCGGGCGCGGTCGCCGGAACCGCGTTGACCGTCCTGCTCGTCGCCGGACTGGTGATATCGACGCCCGCCGTCGACGCCGCGCTCGTCTTGGACCCGACGAACGGCTACTACCTCCTCCTGGCGCTCGTGTTCGGCGTCGGCGTGGGGATAGTCAGCGGGGCGTACCCGGCCTGGCAGGCGGCGAACGAGCGGCCGGTGGACGCGCTGCGAAGCTGAACCTCTCTATTTAAAAGCGCTCAGTCGTCGACCCGCTCGTACGTGACGAAGGCGAGCCCGCCGTCGGCCGCTTCTCGCGCCGTCTCCGTCCACGCGTCGGGGTCGCGGTCCGGAAAGCGCGTGTCGCCGTCGGGGCGCTCGGGGACCTCGGTCACCACCAGCCGGTCGGCGCGGTCGAGGAACTGCTCGTAGACGGTCGCGCCGCCGATGACGTACAGCTCGTCGACGCCGCGCTCGGCGGCGTCCGCGGTCGCGACGGCGACCGCCTCCTCGATGTCGTTCGCGACGACGGCGCCCTCGGGGAGGGCTCGGTCGCGCGTCGTCAACACGACGCTGGTGCGGTCGGGGAGGGGGCCGCCCAGTCGCTCGGCGATGCTCTCGTAGGTCGCGCGCCCGACGATCACCGGGTGGCCGGTCGTGAGCCGTTTAAAATGGGCGAGGTCGGCCGGGTAGTGCCACGGCATCCCGCCGTCGGCGCCGATGACGCCGTTCTCCGCGACCGCGGCGACGAGGACGACCTCGGGAGCGGACGTCATCGGCTCACTCCGCGACCGCGAACGAGATGCCGTCCGCGGAGTCGTAGTCGACGACCTCGATGTCGTCGTAGGTGAGTTGATCGAGCGGCACGTCGGCGATCTCGATCCGCGGTCGCTCGCGCGGCTCCCGAGAGAGCTGTTCGAGCAGGCCGGGGACGTGGTCGTAGCCGACCTCGCCGTCCGCCTCGTCGGGGGCGGTTCGTTCGACCCAGCTTTTCACGTCGAGGTAGTCGGCCTTGCTCTCGACGTTCGCGAGGCGGTCCTGCACGTATCGCAGGTTGTTCGCGTACCACTTCCCGCGCTCGCCGCGCCCGCAGTAGACGTGCGCGTCGACGACGGTGTGGCCGAACTCGCCCACCTCGAACCCCGTCCGCTGCGCGAGGGCGTTCGCGAGCAGGGCGTAGGCGGCGATGTTGAAGGGGACGCCGAGCGCGATGTCGCCCGACCGCTGCGTGAGGTGGAGGTTCAGGCGGCCGTCCTGCACGTTCACCACGAAGGTGTAGTGACAGGGCGGCAGCGTGGAGACCGCCGCGTTGGCGGGGTGCCACGCGTTCACGACCATCCGGCGCGAGTGCGGGTTCTCTTCGAGGGTGTCGAGGACGTACTGGATCTGATCGAAGGTCCGGCGCTCGGCCCCGTCCGGCCCCTCCTCGACTGTCACCCAGCGATGTGCGTCTTCGGGCCACGTCTCGCCGGGGAGCGCGTCGACCCCGTCCGGGACGGGGAACCGGCGCCAGAACCGGCCGTAGGCGGTGTCGAGTTTCCCCTCGTCGTCGGCCCACGCGTCCCAGATCTTCGTCTCCTCGCGGAGGTTCTCGATGTGCTCCTCGCCGGAGAGGTACCACAGCACCTCGTGGATCAGCGAGTTCCAGCGGTAGCCGTCCATCTTCTTCGTCGTGAGCAGCGGGAAGCCCTCGGCCAGATCGACGGTGTACTGCCCGCTGAAGGTCGCTATCGTGTCGACGCCGGTTCGGTTCGGCTTGTACGTGCCCGTCGACAGGGTGTCGTCGACGAGGTCGAGGTACTGTTGCATGGTGGGTCGGGCGCTCCGGCGTCGCCGGAGCGTCGGGTCTACCTGTGTAAACGAGCGGGCCGACCTAACCGTGACGGTTAGCGGTGGATTCGTCGCCGCAGTCGTGGCGGAATCTGTTTATAAACAGTATCGGCTGAGACGCTCGCGAGCAAAATGCGCCGGCCGAGACTCTCGTGAGCGTCAGCGAACGAGAGGCAGGCCGGAAACGACCGAAGGGAGTGCACCGGCCGAGATTTGAACTCGGGTTGCAACCATGGCAAGGTTGCGTGATACCACTACACTACCGGTGCGTGCTTCGCATTCATCGGTTGGGTGGAGGATTACTTAAACCTGTCACATCCGACCGACGGCGGGCGGTCGACGGGACGGAATCGACTCACGCGCCCCGCATCGCCGCGATGTCGTCGGCGTGGGCCTCCACGAGGTCGGCGAACGCGCTCGCCTCCGCCTCCTCTTGGGCGTCCGCGTCGCGTCGGTCGCGAACCCGTCGCTTGATGATTCGGAGGGCGTCCGGCGCGCCCTCCGCGACCGCGTCCGCGACCGTGCGGGGGTCGTCGACGATGCGGGAGACGAGCCCGGTCCGCAGCGCCGCCTCCGCGTCGAGCACCCGTCCCGAGAGCGCGAAGTCGAGCGCCTCGCCTTCGCCCATCACTCGCGGGAGGCGGGCCGTCCCGCCCCACGCGCCGAACAGGCCGAACTCGACGCCGGGCTCCGCGAACGTCGCCGCAGGCGTGGCGACCCGGAGGTCGGCCGCGAGCGCGAGTTCGACGCCCCCGCCGCGCGCTGGGCCGTCGATTCCGCAGACGACGACGGTCTCCGCGTCCGCGATGGCGGTCGCGGTGCGCTGGCCAGCGCGGGCGAACGCCGCGGGGTCGTCGAGGGCGGCGACGACGTCGAGGTCGGCGCCGGCACAGAACGCGTCGCCGGCGCCCCGCAGATACGTCACCGGCGCGTCGGCCTCGGCGACGGCGGTTCGGAGCGCCGAGAGGTCGTCGGGCCGGAGCGCGTTCCGGCTCGCGGGGCGGTCGATGGTCACGACACGGACGCCGTCGTCGTCTCGGGTGCGAATCACGTCTGCGTATCCCGTCCGTTTCCAAAGGTCTTTGCCCCTTGATCAAGTACCGTTACGTAATGGACGATGCCGCGCGAGCGCGTGACGCCGCGTGTGAGGCGCTCGCCGACGTCGAGCCCGATCAGCTGCGTGAGGCCCTCGAAGACCGGATCGCGAACGCTGCCGTGACGCCGGGCGTTCTGACGCTCGTCACCGCCCGAGCGACGAACGCCCAGGTCGACCCCGACGAGGTGGTCGACCGGGCGGTCGGCGTCCAACTCATCTACGAGGGGCTCCGGCTCACGCGGTCGGTGGCCCACGCCGAACCGTGGGTGACCGCCCCGACGCGGGAGACGGACATCGACGCCGACATGGACGTGCTCGCCGCCGACGTGCTCGTCTCGCGCGGGTTCTCGCTTCTCGCGTGTACCGACGCCGCCGCGGCCGCGGTCGAGGTCGTCCGCGGGTTCGGCCGCGACCAGACGCTCCGGAACCGCGAGGGGACCGACCCCGCGGCGGCGACCGCCCTCGACCGGAACCTGGAGGTCGACGCCCTCGAACTGGCGGTCGTCGCCGGCACCGCGGCCGCCGACAGCGACCCGCCCGAGGAGCTTCTGAGTTACGCCCGCGAACTCGCGGCGGACTGCGACGGCGAGTTCCCTCCGGCCGGCAGCGCGCTGCCGGAGGCGACCGCCGACCGCATCGCCGACATCTCCGACCGCGCCGTGAGCGCGACCGATCGGTGAGGTCGCCGGACGGCGCGGGGATGGTGTGTGGTCGCGTGACGAGACGCCCCCGAATCGAAACCACTAAAGTCGGCTCCCGACAACGACTGATTGCGCCTGGGTAGCTTAGCGGTAAAGCGCGTCCTTGGTAAGGACGAGACCCCGAGTTCAAATCTCGGCCTAGGCTCTTCTCCATCGTCTCGCGCTCGTAGACGCTTCCACGCGGTCGGTCCATCGCCGGCCGCAAACCCGATACCGCTCGCCCGCAACCTTCAGACAATGACCTTCGCCGACCTCTTCGACGCCGCCGCCGGGTACGAGACGGACAGCGACTCGATACGCGCGGCGCTGGCCGAGCGTCGCTCGACGCCGCCGTCCGGCGACGGCGAGGATGCCACCGACGAGCCGTCCCCCGCCGACCGCGAGCCGAGCCCCGCCCGCGTCGTCGCCGACGCCGACGTGCTCGCGGCGGACCTCCTGGTCGGCGGCCCGGCCCGCGAGGCGCTCGACGCGCTCCGCTCGCACTCGTGGACGACGCTCGTCGCCACCGACCCGCTCCTCGACGACGCCGAGGCGGTCATCGCCGCCGTCGCCGCCCCCGCGCTGGCGGCCGACTGGCGGGAGGCGGTCGAGGCGTGGCGCGAGCCGGCGTCACAGCCGGCCGGCGACCACCCGGCGCTGGCGTCGGCGTATCACGGCGCCGCGATGCAGGTCGTGAGTCTCGACCCGTCGCTCACGGGCGCGCAGGCCGCGGCCGGGCTCCGCGATCGGCTGGCGGTGAGCGTCCGCGAACCGCGGGCGTTCGCGACCGTCTTCTCGCCGGCGAAGCTGTACCCGACCGCCGTCGGCGGCGAGTATCCGGGTCCCGACCGCGACCCGCGCTCGATGGCCCCGGTCGACCCCGGCGGAGACCAGCACCGATAAACGACCGCCGGCCCGACCGCTGGTAATGACCGATACGGACGCGAGGCCGGAGCGACCCGCCGAGCGCGACGCGTCCCTTCGCACGGACGGCGGCACGGAGGGGATAGAAGACGGGGACGCCCCCGACCTGCCGGCCGACCGCGACGCCGTCCGCGAGGCGCTGACCGCGTGGTACGCGGCCGACCACCGCGACTTTCCGTGGCGCCGCACCGACGACCCCTACGAGATTCTGATAAGCGAGGTGATGAGCCAACAGACCCAACTCGACCGAGTCGTCCCGGCGTGGGAGGCGTTCGTCGAGGAGTGGCCGACGACGGCCGACCTCGCCGACGCCGACCGCGGCGACGTGGTCGCGTTCTGGTCGACTCACTCGCTCGGCTACAACAACCGCGCGAAATACCTCCACGAGGCGGCCGGTCAGATCGAAGCCGAGTACGACGGCGCGTTCCCCGACACGCCCGACGAGTTGGAGGCGCTGATGGGCGTCGGCCCGTACACCGCCAACGCGGTGGCGTCGTTCGCGTTCAACAACGGCGACGCGGTGGTCGACACCAACGTCAAGCGCGTCCTGTACCGCGCCTTCGACGTCCCGGACGACGACGACGCCTTCGAGCGGGTCGCCTCCGCGATACTGCCCGACGGCGAGTCCCGAATATGGAACAACGCGATCATGGAGCTCGGGGGCGTCGCCTGCGGGAAGAAGCCGCGGTGTGACGAGGCCGGTTGTCCGTGGCGCGAGTGGTGTCACGCGTACCAGACCGGCGATTTCACCGCCCCGGACGTTCCAACGCAGCCGAGTTTCGAAGGGAGCAGGCGACAGTTCCGGGGCCGAATCGTTCGTGCTCTTTCGAACCACGATGAACTCACACTCGACGAACTCGGGCCCAAGATTCGTGTCGATTATTCACCGAACGGGGAACACGGTCGAGAGTGGTTAAGAGGACTTCTGACAGATCTGGCCGGTGATGGTCTGCTCGATGTCGAAGAATCGGGTGACGGGACGGTAGCGAAACTCAGTGATTGACATCTTCTCCGCGCTGAAGCGGAGGATCCCGCCTCGATCTCCCGTAAAATGTGACAATTAAACCACTATTCTGAGAATAGGGTTAAATAGCAAACTGTCGTATAGAGTAGGATGAGTGCTTCAGACTCACCCTCGTTCACGCTGCTGGGAAAGGTCGCAGTCGTCGTCGCGCTGGCGCTCGCCGTCGTCCAGCTGGTGGTCGCTTACACGGGTACCCTGATGCGGAACGGTCCGCTTCGAATCGAGACCGGCGTCGACCAGTTCATCGGCGTCTTCGGGGACGCAGCCCTCGTCATGGCGCTTCTCGTGCTCGTCTTCGTCGGTATCACCGCGGCGACCCTGAAATGGGTCGTCGCTGGCCTGTACACGGCGAACCTCGTCGGCAGCGTCCTGTTCAGACTGAACTACGACTTCGCGCTCTCGGCCGACCTGCTGTTGAACCCCCTGTACTCCGTGACGCTGTTCCTCGCCATCGTCGCCGCGGTGCGAACCGTCCGGGGTGAGACGGTCCTTCCCGGCGTCGACCTCGCGATCGATGCGGACACGCTGCGCGTCGACCGGGCCGGCGGTCCCAGCCACGAGGAGCCCGCGACCAAGCGGAAAGCGGAGCCGCGGTAGCCGGTTGTCGTCGGGCCTCGGGACGGGCCGTCCGCACGCCCGCCCGTTCACGAGAACGACGGCAGGACCGCCTTTTCGTACGTCTCGACCATCGCTGGTCGCCGCCGAACTCGGTCGCGGCGTGGGCGCCCCGCTCGCCGTAGGCGGAGACACAGACGGGCGGGGGATCCTCGTGGGAGCGTGAACAGCCGCGCGTTCTCGACGGTGTGGCACTCGCCGTCTCGCTGCGTCGGTGAATTCCGCGTGGGGGCGCCGCGGAACCGTCACCCGTTTATCGCGGGAGCCGGAAGCAGACCCCATGAGCGAGACCGTCGACGCCGACCTCTACACGCGCACGAAGGCCCTACTGGAGCCCGGCGAGATCGAACTCGTCGGCTGTATCGTCCACACGACGCTCGGCGGCGACGAAGACTTGGAGATGCACGAACTGACGGTCGCGATCAACGAGGTCATCGCCGACCACGCCGACAAAGGCGAGGCGTACATCGAGGCCGGCAACGACGACACGAGCTTCTCGTCGAACCAGTTCCAGGGGCTCACGCTCGACGACGAGGCGTTCGTCTGGGAGTGCCAGCAGCTCCTCCGAGACGGCACCTTCGACCTGGTCTTCTACTACGAGGCGGGCGTCGATCAGGCGGCGCTGGCCTCGGATCTGGCCGACCTCGACGGCGTCGACCGCGTGACGCAGGTCCCGTAACCGCCCACTTCCTTTTAAACACGTGAGCGAGACCGTCCTCGTCCCCGGCGGCAGAGACGTGCGCGCGACCCTCGACACCGCCGCGAGCGACGGTTCGCGGAGCGACGCCGTCGTCGTCGCCTGCCCGCCCCATCCGCAACACGGGGGCCACCGCGGCGACGAGCGCCTGACCGCCCTCAGCGACGCGCTGACCGACCGCGACATCGACTGTCTCCGAATCGATTACGGCGCCTGGGACGAGGGGTACGGCGAGAGCACCGACGCCGACAACGCGGTCGGCTGGGCGCGCGAGCGCTACGACCGCGTCGGGCTGTTCGGCTTCTCGTTCGGGGCGACGGTCGCGCTCGTCGCGGGCGCCGCCCGCCCCGGCCTCGACGCCGTCTGTGCGCTCGCCCCGACCGCGCGGCTGGCCCCGGACGTCGACGCGGTCGCGGCGCTCGACGACCTCGTCGCTTTCTCCGTGCCGACGCGCGTGCTGTACGCGACCCGCGACTCGACGGTCGACTGGGAGCCGGTGGTCGAGCGGGCGGCCGACCGCGGCGTCGAGACGACCCCCTTCGAGTCGGACCACTTCTTCGTCGGACGAGCGGGTGACGTGGGCGAGGCGGCGGCGACGTTCCTCGCGGCGCGACTGCGCGCGGACTAGCGCCCGGTCGGGTCGGTCGGCGTTTCGCGGCCGTCGCCGACGCGAGGGCTCAGTTAAAAATCGTCGAGACCGGTCTGGGTGCCGGTCGGCTCTCGCTCGCCGTGCGCCTCCGCGATGGCCTTCGCGCCGGCGAGCCCGCGCGAGAACGAGGCGCGCCTGGCGACCTCCTCGTCGGCGAGGCGGGCCGCGGCGGCCGCCTTCGGCCCCTCGTACCGCCGCCAGAACCGCTCTTTCGCCGCCTCGTACTCGACGACCGGACGGGGGTAGTCCGCGTCCGGCCCGTCGCCGATGACGACGCCGCAGTCGGCCTGGACGGCCGGCGGCGTCAGTTCCGGTCTGGGCAGGTGCTCCGGCGGGAGCCCCGTCAGTTCCGGGACCCACCGCCGGATCCACTCCCCGTCCGGGTCCTGGTCGCGCACCTGCTTCCGGGGGTTGTACAGTCGGAGGCTCGGCTTCCCGATCAGTCCCGCCTGCGACTGCCACTGGGTGTAGTTTATCGCCGCGTCCGAGTCGATGAGGTGGTGGTGATACCAGTCGGCGCCGATCCGCCAGGGCTGTTGGAGGAGGTGGAAGTACCCGCTGGCCGCCATCGCCCGCATCCGGAAGTTGAGCCACCCGGTCGCCTCGAGACAGCGCATCGCGGCGTCGATCATCGGGTACCCCGTCCGCCCCGCCTTCCACGCCGCCACCAGCGCCGGGTCGTAGGTGTCGCGGTTGAACCCCTCCAGTTCCGGGTTCACCGCGGTGTCGAGCCACCCCGGCCAGTCTTCGAGCTTCTGGTGGTAGTGTCGGTTCCAGAACAGCCGCGAGACGAACATGTCTCGCCCGCGGCCCGACGGGGCGTGCTCGTGGACGTACTGGTACACCTGTCGCGTCGAGAGACACCCGAACGTGAGATACGGGGACAGTCCGCTACACCCCTCGCGAGCGTCGAGCGGCGACGAGATGGAACCGGGATACTCGGCCGTCCGCTCGCCGAACGAGCGCAGCGTCTCGCGGGCGGCGGTCGTGCCCCCCTCGGGGACCGGCGACTTCGACGGGTCGGTGTCGTACTCGGCCTCGATACCCTCGACGCTCACGCCCGTGTCGAGGTCGGTCAGGGCGGTCCCCTCGAAGGACGGGCGGTGCTGGTCGGCCTCGAACCACGCTTCCACGTGGTCGCTCCACCCGGCGCGCGGGCGTTCGACGCCCCGGCGGAGCCCGTCGCCGGAGACGAACCGAACGCCGAGGTCGGCCGCCGCCGCGTCGCGTTCGAGCCCGTAGCGCCCGGTCGGTCCCTGCGCGGCGAACACCGTCCAGCCGGCGTCGACGGCGGCCGCGAGGACCGCGGTCGGATCGCCGTGCGCGTACGTGAGCCGCGCGCGACCGCCGCTCGCGGTGTCGTAGCGGTCGCTCAGGTCGACGAGACACTCGTGGAGAAAGCGGACGCGGGCGTCACAGGCCAGCCCGTCGTCGCCGTAGAAGGCCGGATCGAACACGAATAGCGGGAGGACGACGTCGGCGTGTTCCGTCGCCGCGGCGACGGCCGGCTGGTCGCGTATCCGGAGCTGATCGCGGTGCCAGACGACGGCGCCGGTCGGGTCGGAGGCAGACGGGTCCACGCCGGTCGAATCGGCGTCGGATCCGCCGGCGCCCGTCACGCCTGTCGCCGACCGGCCATCGCGTTCCAGACACTCTCGGGGAGGAGGCACGCGCTCCGGCGTCGGTGGCTCAGCCTGCCCGTCGGTCACGACCCGAGGTAGCCGGTCCACGAGCAAAAACCGTCGCATCAGGGGTGATCTCGGAGGTCCGTCTTCGCCTCCCGTCAGCGACGCGCGCCGCCCGGAGTCCCCCGTCAGCCGAGGTCGTCGATCAGTTCCGCCGCCATGCGCCGGCCGCGAGCCGTGTCGTAGCCGTCTCGCCGGAGGTGAGCCAGCGGCGCCACGTACGGGTTTCGCTCCCAGTGTGCCCACACCTCCGTGGAGCCGTCGGGCGCGGGGAACAGTCGGACGTGGACCTGCCAGTCGCCGAAGCGCCCCTCGGGGCGATGGACGAAACTGCCGACCTCGAAGACGCGCTCTTCGTCGCGGTCGTACGCGTGGAAGTACGCCCGGAAGAGTTCGGAGAAGCCGTGTTCGGGGAGTCGCTCCCGGGTCTCGCCGGGCGTCGTGGGCAGCGTTCCGGCGTACTCGTCTTCCGGCGGCGGCAGCACCCGGACGTGGTTCGGGACCCCGTCGTCCGGCAACAGCGCGAGGAGTTTCGCGAACGCGAGCCTGACGCGCCAGAACCCGACCGACTGGCCGACGAGAACGGCGAGGACGGAGACCGCCAGCAGGCGGACCGCCGCGGAGAGCGCCCGCGCCCCTCGAATCCGCCCATCGCGTGCGCTTCGGCCGGCCATGGGGTCAGTTGTACCCGCGCCAGCGGCGACCGCACTCCTTGCACTTGAAAAAGCGCGTCGGCGGCTCGTCGGCCGCGCCGGTCTGTTTGATCGTGTACCACGCCTCGCCGTGACCGCACTCCTCACAGACGACGTCGGTCGCGGTCGGCTTCCCCTCGAAGTTCGCGCCCTCTTCCGTCTCTATCACCTCGTCGCCGGTCTGTTCCGTCGTCGACTCGAACGCGGCCGCGAGCGACTCGTCGCGCTCGGTGGTGGCGCCGCAGTCGTCGTTTTGACACACCATCTCCCCGTCGCGAGAGACCATCATGGAGCCGCAGTCGTCACAGAACTGCATATATCAGGGCGTACGCCGCCGAGCCGTTTATCTCCCGTGGCTCGCGGTTCCGGGTCCGGAACGCCCTTGTCGGTGCCTCGGCTGGTAGTGAGCATGAACCACCGAACGCTCGGCGACGTCGGCGCGGTCAGCGAGGTCGGCTACGGCTCGTGGCAGATCGGCAGCGACTGGGGCGACGTGAGCGAGGCGGAGGCGGTCGCCGCGGTCGAGGCCGCCCGCGAGGCCGGCATCGACTTCTTCGACACCGCCGACGTGTACGGCGACGGGCGCTCCGAACAGATCCTCGGCGACGTGCTCGAAGCCGACATCGCCGCCGGCGACGTGACCGTGGCGACGAAGGCCGGGCGCCGACTCGACCCGCACGTCCCCGAAGCGTACTCCGAGACGAATCTCCGACAGTTCGTGGACCGATCCCGCGAGAACCTCGGGATGGAGACGCTGGATCTGGTCCAGCTTCACTGCCCGCCGACGGACGTGTACTACCGGCCGGAGACGTTCGACGCGCTCGACACCCTCGTCGACGAGGGCCGCATCGCGAACTACGGCGTCAGCGTCGAGCGCGTCGAAGAGGGGCTCAAGGCGCTCGAATACCCCGGCGTCCAATCGGTCCAGATAATCTTCAACCCCTTCCGGCAGCGCCCCGCGGACCGGTTCCTCGACGCGGCCGCCGAAAGCGACGTGGGCGTGATCTGTCGGGTGCCGCTCGCCTCCGGCCTGCTGACCGGCGCGCTCTCGCGGGACACCGCGTTCCCCGAGGACGACCACCGGAACTACAACCGCGACGGCGACGCCTTCGACGTGGGCGAGACGTTCGCCGGCGTCCCCTACGAGGTCGGCCTCGACGCGGCCGACGCCCTCGCCGAGCGGGCCCCCGCGACCGACGACGGGCTCTCGCTCCCGGAACTCTCGCTGCGCTGGATCCTCGACCACGACGCCGTCTCGACGGTCATCCCCGGATCGACGACGCCGGAACACGTCCGGTCGAACGCGGCGGTGAGCGACCTCGCGCCCCTCGACGAGGCCGACCGCGATGCCGTCGACGACGTGTACGACGCGTCCGTTCGCGAGCACGTCCACCAGCGCTGGTGACGGCCGCTGCGGGCTCCGCGACTTCCTGGCGTGAACCGAGTGAACACGCGGTGACCCCCGCGGCTCACTCGGACGGAGCGTTCAGGTACAGGTAGACCAAGACGACGATCAGGACGGCTTGCGCCGCCTTGTCCACGTAGTCGACGACGCCGTACTCCGTTTTTGCGATGATCCAGAGGGGGAACTGCACGGCCGTGTACGGGACCCCGATCAGGTAGAGCAGCCGCCGCCGGTAGTCGCGGAAGAAGAGCGCGAGCGCGCCGGCGTAACCGACGCCCGCGAGCGCCACGGGAACCCGCCCTTCGACGACCCCCGCGTACACGTGTAACACCCCCGTGACGAGGACCAACGCGACCGCCAGCCACTGGAGCTGCGTGAGTGAGCCGATCCGACTCGCCGAGTTGTTTTGTGAGTTTACCACAATATAAACGCGTGTGTGGTGCGGGATAAGTCCTGTTATTATCCGGAACAATACTCTATTTCAATGGTTTAAATGCCTCAATTACCGGATACTTCGTTCTCGCTAGTTAGCGCTCAAGGGCCCCGTAGAAATGCGACTTATATACATTTATGTCCTATCTGTGTCCCGGCTGCCGTCTCACCGCGAGACGCCGCACCGCGCGGTCGACGCCGTCCGCGCACACCGACCGGCGCTCGCCTACGACCCCTCTTCGTTCCACGTTCTCTCTTCGGTCCCGTCTCCGCCCAACCCGACGCCGCGCGCCGTGAGCCGCCCGTCCTCACCGACGGAGACGGAGAACCGCTCGACGTTGCGTTCGTACCGGCTGCACTGCTCGCCGTCGTCGTTGACCACGATCTGTTCTTCGACGACTCCGATGTCGCTGAGGAGGTTCAGCCGCCGGTACACGGTGGAACTCGAGATGTCACACTCGGCGACCAGCTCCGCGACCGTCATCGGCTCGCTGAGCGTCGTGAGAATCTCTCGGGTCGTTTCGGCGCTGAGGGCGTTGAGGAGTCGCTCGATGGACGCCGGCTCCTCGTCACCGGTGTCGACTCTGCTCATCGGGTCTGACCCGCTATCCCCGGTCGACCTGTCGGTTCGCTCTGCGATGTGCCCCGGTGAGCCGCTTTGGAGTAGACGTGTCTCACTCGTGTAACTCACGAGCGTATCAGGTAGTGTGTACGCTTGTCGTAGGACAACCCGTGTGCTCGACTCGTCGCGGTGTACCGCTCTCGCCCCGGCTCGCGCCGAGCGCCCACCGGCCCTCAGTCGCCGACCTCGATGGGCACGCCGATCATGTTCCCCCACTCGGTCCACGAGCCGTCGTAGTTTCGCACGCGTTCGTACCCGAGTAGCTGTTCGAGGACGAACCACGTGACCGACGACCGCTCCCCGATCCGACAGTAGACGATCACGTCGTCGTCGGGGGCGAACCCGTACGACGCGTACACCTCCCGGAGATCCGCGGGCGATTTAAACCGTCCGTCGGGCCGGACGTTTTCGGCCCAGAAGATGTTCGTCGCTCCAGGGATGTGTCCGCCCCGCACGGCCCCCTCGTTGCTGCCCGGCGGCTTCGTAATCTCCCCCCGGAACTCCTCGTGGAGCCGCACGTCGATCAGCTTCGTCTCGGTGTCGAGCGCCTCTCGCACCTCGTCGCGGTAGGCCCGGACTTCCGGATTCGCCGGCGGCGACAGCGCACCGCCGTACGACACCGTCGGCGGGTCGACCGGGCCGGTCGCGGTCGGGTACTCGTAGTCCATCCAGTACTCGCGGCCGCCGTCCATGATCCGAACGTCGGGGTGCCCGTAGTACGTGAGCTGCCAGTACAGGTGGGCGGCGAACCAGTTCGAGTTGTCCCCGTAGACCACGACGGTCGTGTCCTCGGTGATCCCGCGCGAGCCGAGGAACGACTCCATCTCCGCCGGCCCGAGGATGTCGTGTGCCGCCGCCGACCGCAGGTCCGTTCGCCAGTCGACGCGGACGGCCCCCGGCACGTGACCCGTGTCGTAGAACGCGGTGTTGACGTCGACTTCGAGCAGTCGGAAGGCGGGGTCGTCGTCGACGAACCGGTCGAGTCGCGCGTCGACCCAGTCGGGACTGACGAGCACGTCCGCCGGGTACGCCGTGTCTGTCGATGCGTCGCTCCGTCGTCGCTCCCCGTCGTTCGATGGATTCTCGGTCGTCATAGTTGCTGATCGACGAATCGCTTCGCCAGCTCTGCGGTCGCTCGTCGGAGCCGATACGAGGCGGTCGAGCGGGGTAAGCCGAGTTCGTCGGCGAGTTCGTCGAGGGTGACCTCTCGCGGCGTCTCGAAGTAGCCGCGCTCGACGGCCACGTTCAGGATCTCGCGCTGCTCGGCGCGAACGTCCGCACGCGAGAGCAGGCCGCTCTCCCAGTGGTCGACCTCCGTCAGGTGGGTAAACGAGAACGACAGCCCCTCGCCGAGCTTCGCGGAGAGGGTGTCGTACAGGAGCCCGATCTTCGAGTCGTCCTGTACCAACACGCGCCACCGAACCGTGTCGCCGGTCCGCGTCTGCTCGAACAGCACGCCGTCGTCGACGTACTTCGCCGCGATAAGCGGCACCGACTCGCAGTAGTCCACGTCGGTGACGTACGTGTACGCGACGCGTCGACGCTGCTCTTCGGTCAACAGGCTGGCGATCCGCGTCGAGTTACACGACCGAGCGCTGATCGACTCGCGGTCGACGGACTCGTCCAAGAGCAGGTCGTCGACGGTCGCGAGCGCGCTCGGGTCGCCGGTTACCGATTCGAGCGTCCACAGTTCCGTCGGCGCGAGACACGAGTAGATGGCCTCAGACCGGAGGGACTCGTGTTCGATGAACAGGTCGACGTAGTCGTCGACGCCGGCGTCGTAGGTTATCTCGAAGCTGAAGTCGTACATCTGGCGGTGAACTCGTTTTGTAAGCGGTCTCGGTTCCGCGGGCCGTCGCCGCAGCGTCGCCGACGAGGCTGGTCCGTCGGACCGTCGGCGGGCGTCTCGGCCGTTGGCTTGCGACAACACCCCTGATAAGGGGTCGACGTACTTACGTCGTCCTGTATGGTACGAACACCCCGCATTCGACCGGCTGCGCTGCGAAACCGGCTGGTGGTCCCGGCGGTCGCCGCGCTGCTCGCCGGACTCGGCGGCGTCGCCTTCGGACTCGCCCACGACGACATCGTCACCGCGCTGGGCGCGCTGTTGTTCGTCCCGAGCGCGGTGCTGCTTTTCGGCATCGTCGCCAAGCGCCGCGAGGGCGGCTCCCTCGCCTCGTCGAACCGACGGACGAACTGACGCGCCTCGCCCGTTCCGGTCACGCCGCATCCCGTATCCGCGCAGCGATGAGTCGGTCTACGTTGTACAGAAGCACCGCAACCGAGGCCAGGATCGTCGCGAAGTAGACGACGAGCTGCGGCGGCCCGGAGGCGCCCCCGCCCAACACCGCCCCCGCGAACCCGACGACCACCAACTCCGCCCACGTGATCAGCACTCGCGAGAGCAGCAGCGCCTCTCGCGTCGACGCCTCCGCCGTCGTCTCCGTCGCGTCCGCGCCCATGTCAGTACGCCTCCTCCGCGGCTATCGGGCCGCTGAACGCCGAGTAGAGGACCGCGAAGTACGTCGCGACGAGCGGCAACAGCAGGGCCGCACCGACGGACATGAGGTTCAGCGGCAGCGTCGAGACGATGGCGTCACCGACCGTTACCCCGGTCGCCGGGTCGATCATCGGATACATGAGGACCGCGACGACCGCGATCAACGCGTAGGTCAGCCCCGCGGCCGCCGCGAGCGCGACGACGTCTGATCGGCGCCGAAGCGCGACGACGTAGACGGCCCCCAGCACGACGGACCCGACGACCACTGCGAGCACCGGCGCCGACAGCAGCGCGTCGACGCCGGCCGGAAGCCGGACCGCCACGGCCCCGAGGGTCGCGACGACGCCGAGCAGGTACACCACGACCGCCCCGACGCCGATCTGCGTCACCCACTCGGGGAGCGCGTCCCGCGCTTTCAACTGGAGAAACGCCGCCCCGGAGACGACGGTGAGCACCGTGACGTCGACGCCGACGAGGACGCCGACCGGCGTGGCCGACCGGGGGGCGCCCACCAGCCAGTTCCCCGCGAACACGCCGAGGAGGAAGGGCGCGAGGACGCTGCCGGCGACGAACGACCGCCCCCACCACCGCTGCCAGCGCGCGTCGTGGCGCTGTTCGTACATCTCCGGGGCGAGTCCGCGGAGGATGAGCGCCCCGAGAATGCCGAACATCAGGAGGTAGTGGCGGCTGAAAAGCCCCGCGTACACCGACGGGAACGCGGCGAACAGCGCCCCGCCGAAGACGACGAGCCACACCTCGTTCCCGTCCCAGAACGGTCCGATCGCCGAGAGCACCGCCTCGCGTTCCCCGGCGTCGTCGAGCGTCGCGAAGATAGCGCCCGCGCCGAAGTCGAACCCGTCGAGGAACAGGAACGTTCCGAGCAGGGCGAACACGAGCCCGAACCACAGCGTCGGCAGCGGCAGGCCGAAGAGCGGCCCCGACGCCAGCATCTCGACGCTCTCGCTAGTCATCGCCGGGCACCCCCGCCGTCGGGGCGTCGCGGTCGTCGACGGCATCGAGCGTTTCTCTGTCCGGCGGACCGCCGCGGAGGATGCGCGCGACGACGTACGTGTACAGGGTCAAGATAGCGGCGTAGACGCCGACGAAGCCGACGAGCGTCAGGAGCGCCTCGTTTCCGGTGAGGCCGGGCGAAACGCCGTCGCTCGTCTTGAGGACCCCCTGGATCACCCACGGCTGGCGCCCCACCTCGGTGACCACCCAGCCGAGTTCGACGGCGACGAACCCGAGGAGACTCGACCCCATCAGCGCCTTGTGGAGCAGTCCGTCCTCGAACAGATCGCCGGTGTACCACCGGTAACCGCCCCAGAACGCCAGGAGGATGAACCAAAAGCCCATCCCGACCATCGCGCGGAACGACCAGAACACGACGGCGACCGGGGGCGCCTCCGTCTCGAAGGTGTTCAGTCCGCGTATCTCCGCGGTCGCGTCGCCGCCGCTCGCGAGCCACGACGCGCCGCCCGGAATCCCGATGCCGAACAGCTCCTTCGCGCGCGGGTCGGTGAGCTGGCTCAGGTCGGTCGGGATCGCGAAGAGGTACTCGGGCACGTACGATTCGGTGTCCCAGACGGCCTCCATGGCGGCGAACTTCTGCGGCTGCGTCTCGTAGACGTGGCGGGCGTACAGGTCGCCCTGCAACACCTGCAGCGGCGCCGTGATCAGCAGCGCGACCAGCGAAATCTTCAGCGTCTTCTGCCAGAACGCGATGTTCGCGGTCTTGTACCCCCAGACGTGGTGCCGGTAGACGTAGTACGCCGAGACGCCGGCCATGAACAGCGCCACCGACTCGACGGCGGCGTTCTGCATGTGGACGTACATGTACCCGAACCGCGGGGTCAGGTACGCCGCGACCGGGTCGACGAGACGGACCACCTCCTGGCCGTTTTCGGTGACGAGTTCGTAGCCGCGGGGCATCTGCATCCACGAGTTCGCGATGAGGATCCAGACGGCCGACAGCCACGTCCCGACCCCGACGGCGAGACTGGAGACCATGTACAACCGGTCGGAGACGCGCTCGCGGCCGAAGACGAAGATCCCGAGGAACGTCGCCTCCAACATGAACGCCATCATCCCCTCGATGGCGAGCGGGCCGCCGAACAGCTCCCCGGCGGTCGTCGAGAACGCGGCGAAGTTCGTCCCGAACTCGAACTCTAAGACGATCCCTGTCACCGTCCCGACGACGAACGAGACGGCGAATATCTTGGTCCAAAACCGTCGCAACTGCTCGTAGACCGGGTCGCCGCCCCGGATGTCCTTCCAGGTGAAGTAGATGAGGAACGGCGCGAGCCCCATGCTCATCACCGGGAAGATGATGTGAACGATCGTCGTCAGGGCGAACTGGAGTCGGCTTGCGAGTACTGGGTCGATCATGCGTGATGGTGAGCGCGGTTGTCGCGTCGCGTCGGCTCGATCGGCGGTCGACTCTCCCGCGTAGTGCTCCGGACGCCTCCCGCATAACCTCGGAGTTGGCACAGGACAAGCCGCCATCGGCGGTCGACAGCGCGCGTCGCACGGGTTGGCGCAAGCCAACCGATCCCTTTGGTCGGCGCGCCCCGTTGAGTCACCCATGGAAACGCGGCACGCCGTGTTGGCGCTCGTCTCGTTCGTGACGCTCGTGATGACCGTCCGCGCTGTCGTCGCCGCGTTCGCCGGCGACGTCGGCACGGTCGGTCGACAGGTCGGGGTCGGCGGGATCCTCCTCGCGTTCGGCGTCGCGCTCTACCGGAACTGGGACTCGATAGGGTGACGCGCGGCGGTCGCCCCCGGCGGACTCCCCCGCGCTCTCCTCGAAGTTGTCGTGCGACAACTGAACGCCGATATGCGTGGTTTTTGAACGTCTATGGGAGGGAGCCTCGATGAGCGACACACAGCGGAGACGGCACCCGTATCGGAGACGGCCGGCCACGGATCGGAGACGGCCGGACCGAACCAACCGCCCGGATCGATGACTGAACGCGTCGGCGTTCGACGCGACGCCACCGAACAACGACCACGCTCACCATGACAGCAACACGACCGTCCGTCCTCGTCCTCGGCGGCGGCGCTGCGGGGACGATGACGGCGAACGCGCTCCGTCGGCGCATCGACGCCGACGTGACCGTATTAGACAAAAGCCAGACGCACAGCTACCAGCCCGCCTACTACCTGATCCCCTTCGGCTACATGGACCTCGACGACCAGCGGCGGGACACGCGCGACCTGCTCCACGACGAGGTCCGCTTCGTTCACGACGAGGTCGTCGGCATCGACCCGGACGCCGAGACCGTCTCCGGCCGGGCCGGGACCTACGAGTACGACGTCCTCGTCTCCGCGGTCGGGAACGATCTGCGTCCGAGCGCCGTTCCGGGGATGCGCGAGGGCTGGACGCAGACGGACTCCGTGTACCCCTTCTACCACGCCGACGCGGCGGCGGCGCTTGGGGACGCGGTCGACGAGTTCGACGGCGGGCGGTTCCTCGTCACGGTCCCGGACACGCCGATCAAGTGCGGCGGCGCGCCGCTGAAACTCGCGATGCTGCTGGAAGAGCACCTCCGCAAGCGCGGGGTCCGCGAGGACGCCGAGGTCGTGATGACGAAGCCCGGCGAAGACGTGTTCGGGACCGGGCCGAAAGCCCCGTATCAAGACCGGATCGAAGCGATCTGGGACGAGCGCGACATCACGTTCGTGCCCGAGTTCACCGTCTCCACGATAGACCACGAGTCCCGGACGGTCCACTCGGAGGAGGGCGACTCGCTGGAGTACGACCTGTACGCGCCGGTCCCGCCCCAGTACGGCCACGAGTTCGTCGTCGAGAACTCGCCGCTGACCGACGGCGGCGAGTACGTCTCGGTCGACGACAACACGCTCCAACACGAGACGTACCCGAACGTCTTCGCGCTCGGCGACAACGCCGACGTGCCGACCTCGCGGACGGCCTCGGCCGCGCGCAAGCAGTCGCACGTCGTCGTCGAGAACGTCGGGCGGTATCTCGACGACCGGGAGCTCGCGCCCGACTACGACGGCTACACGGCGTGTCCGATCCTCGTCGAGAAGGGGAAAGCGATGATCGCGGAGTTCGACTACGAGAGCGCCATCTCCGCGCCGGTCGTCAGCCGGCTCAACTGGATCCTCGACGTCAACGTGATCCCCTCGCTGTACTGGAACGTCTGGATGCGCGGCTACGACCCCGTTCCGTAATCCCATGAGCGACACCTCACCCGACCCGGACGCGTTCGCGACCGGAACCGACCCGGACATCGACGAACTGGCCGCGCGCGTGGACGCCCAGGCCGACGACCTGATCGCGCTGTTGGACCTGCTCGCCGTCGTCCGCGGGCTGAGCGACGACCTCGCGCCGGAACTGCGGACCGCCGCGGCGGAGAACCGCGAGCCGCTCGCCGACCTCCGCACCGCCCTCGAAAGCGAAGACACCGTGCGACTGGTCAAGCGGGTCGGCGACAACGCCGACTCGCTTGCCGACCTCCTCGACCTGGTCGTCGTCGCACAGGACCTGTCTGCAGACCTCGCGCCGGAACTGCGGACCGTCGTCGCCGAGAACCGCGGAGAGATCGCGCGGCTCCGCATGGCGTTCGAACGCGAGGAGACGATCGTGCTGCTGCGTCGAATCGGCGACAACACCGACGCGTTCCTCGATCTCCTATCGACGCTCGAACTCGCGAGCGACGCCCTCGCCGACGTCGCTCCCGAAGACGAGGCGGCCGCCGTGGCCGCCCGCGACGACGTGCGTCGACTCGCGGCGGCGTTCGACCGCGCGGCGTCGGTCGACGCGCTGGTCGCGCTCGGCGAGAACATGGAGACCGTTCGCGGACTGTTAGCGCTCGTCGAGGGGTTCGGCGACGCGGCCGACCGCGACACCGAGGAGTACTACCGGCTCGGGACGCAGCTCGGTCGGGCCACGGATCTGGTCGACCGGGCGAGCGACCCGCGGGTCGTCGAGACGCTCGACGCCGGTGCCAGCGCGTTCGCCGACGAGCGGAGCGACCGACGCGTCGGCCTCGTCGGGCTGCTGTCGGCGTTGCGGAACGACGACGTTCAGCGAACGCTCGGAACCCTCGTGGAAGCGGCGGAGCGCGCCGGGCGCACGCGGGGCCCCGAGGGGCGGGAGTGACGCGGTCCCGCGCGGTCACCCGCGGTCGCTCACGAGGCCGCCCACGGCCTCTCGGACGGAGCGCCCCTCGTCGACGACGTCGCGACGGTAGTGGACGTACACCGCGCCCAAGGGGGGTTGGATCACGTACGCCAACGCGATGGGCAGCACGGCGGCCGTCGGGACCGCGTCCGCGGCGACCACGATGGCGAGGGCGATAGAGAGATTTCGCATGCTCGTCGCGTACACGAGCGCGACCGCCCGCTCCGCGTCCAACACCGCCCGTCCCAGAGCGCTTCCGACGAACAGGATTCCCGCGTAAAACCCGACGAGCGGGACGACCGCGCTCGCCGACGCGACGGGGTCCGCGAGTATCTGCGTCGAGCGAAGCGACATCGCGACGAAGACGATGAGCGCCACGCCGAGCGAGGAGAGCCCGCCGAAGGTGGGTTTGAGGCGCTTGAACTCCTCTGTGGAGAATCGCCGGAGCAGGCCGTACCGAGTGATCGTCCCGGCGGCCATCGGCAGGACGACGACCTGCGCGAGCTGTCGGTAGAGGGCCGTGGGGTCGAACCCGACGCTCGCGGGCACCAACACGGAGAGGTAGGTCGGCAAGACCGCGACCGCCGCGAGCAGGTTGACCGCCATCGCGACCAGCGCGGTCTCGAGGTCGCCCCCGGCGAGCCCGGTCCACGCGGCGGTCATCCCCGAGGTCGGGATCAGCGCGATGAAGTACAGTCCGATCGCGTACTCGACGCTGCCGCCGAAGAACAGCCGGGCGAGCCCGACCGCCAGCAGGGGTGCGACGGCGAAGTTGAGCGCGAGGCTGAGCCCGACCGCCGCGGCGTGCTTCCGGACGTTGAGCACCTCGCGGAGGTCGATGTTGATCATCATCGGGTAGATCATCAGAAAGAGGATGGGGAGCACGGACGCCCGCAGGAGCCGCCTCGCGTCCGCCTCCGCGACCTGACCGAACAGCAGTCCGGCGGCGAGCGAACCCACCACCACGTACAGGAGGTTCGACTTGAGCGCCCGGAGGACCGCGCCGATCATGGCCCGCACCCCCAATCCGCGTCGGGCCTCGTCGGTCGGGTCGGATCCGCGTCCGGTGCTCTCGGTCGTCCGCGCCGGGGCGCCGCGAGACGGTCGCCGCCGCGTATCCGCGACGTATTTGTGTGTATTGCCCAAATCATACAACAATAGTGGGAGAGGCTGTTAAAGAAACTTTTGCGCGCTACCGGGAGCGCGGAACCGCCGTCCTCCGTCGGACGTGATTTAAAGAGAATTTCCACGGTGCCAGTCGCTTTTCGGATTCTCCCGGCCGCCGTCACTCTCTGTACTCGGCTGTGCTCGACGCGTCCTCTCCATATAGAAATTTTATGATTGCACAAGACAAACAATATTAGTCGGGAGCACGTAGCGGCACCCATGCGCATCGTATTCGCAACGGACCTCTCGGACGCGAACAAGGCGGCAATCGAGTCGCGGACCTGTCTGGAGTGTCTCGA
>Ga0209946_1000009_pt1 | contig 86716 bp, 92 predicted proteins | sample SalPon2_A_H2O_MG_FD_185704 | JGI IMG/M metagenome (GOLD analysis project Ga0209946, IMG submission 185704) | Salt pond water microbial communities from South San Francisco under conditions of wetland restoration - Salt Pond MetaG R2_A_H2O_MG... | ecosystem: Environmental > Aquatic > Non-marine... | reverse complement strand
GTCCGGCGTCGGAAAGTCCATCTCGTCTGGGTCCATGTACAGTACCACGTAACGGGAGGAGCAACTTAAGGGTTTGTATAGTAATTCACTATATACACAATATCAATGTCCCGGAGTAGGCTTCATAGTCTTCGTACGCTCGTATGTGTGATGAAAGGCTGGATGAATAGTTCAGTCTTTCAAGTCAACCACAAGCATCGACACACTTATACTGGCCGACCCAGTATTGTGTATTAGCCCCAACACGGGGGATCTACCAATGAGCACTGAAACCGCAGCCGAGACGCTAGACGTGAAAGGACAGAACTGCCCGATGCCCGTGATCAAGACGAAAGGCGCGTTCGACGACCTTCCCGTCGGCGAGACGCTCGAAATCGTCTCCACCGACTCCGGAAGCATGAGCGACATCGGCGGCTGGGCGGAGTCGACCGAGGGCGCCGAGCTCGTCGACCAGCAAGAGGCGACCGAGGGCGGACAGGACGTGTACAAACACTACGTCCGGAAGACCGAGTGAGATGAGCACGGACACTCCGGCGTCGCCTCCCGACGACCTCGACCCCGAAGCCGTCGCCGACCTGCAGGCTCGCATCGAAGCGCTCGAAACCGAGGTGTCGGACCTCCAGTCGGAGGTCGACGATAGCGGCTCGCAGAAGATGGTGATCATCGCCACCAAGGGGACGCTCGACATGGCGTACCCGCCGCTCATCCTCGCGAGCACCGCCGCCGCGTTCGGTTACGACGTCACCCTCTTCCACACGTTCTGGGGACTTGAGATCCTCCACGAGGAGAACTCGAAGAACCTCCAGCTCAGCTCCGTGGGGAACCCGAACATGCCCGTCCCGAACGCGATCGCCGCGCTCCCCGGCATGGACCGGATGACCACGCGCATGATGCGCAACAAGATCGACGACAACGACGTCGCGTCGATCGAAGAACTCATCGAGACCTCGCTCGCCAGCGGCGTCGAGCTACAGGCGTGTCAGATGACGATCGACCTCCTCGGCTACGACGAGGACGACTTCTACGACGGCGTTACGACCGGCGTCGGCGCTGCCTCCGCGTTCCAGGACATGGTCGACGCGGACATCCAACTGCTCGTCTGACCCGGTTTATACGTCCTCGACCGCGACCGGCTCATTTCTCTCGGCGCTCCGGCCTAACGCGTCGATAACTCGCATGTTCGCGACCGCCTCCGCCCCACCCGTCAGGGGCGCCTCGCCGGCGGCGACTCGGTCGGCGAAATGCTCCACCTGCCGGCGGTACTGGTCGACCGGCTCGAACGTCTCGACGCCTCGTCGACCGTCGATCCGGTAGGTGACCTCGACCGGCTCGTCGGCGGGAGCGTCGAACGCCTGCTCGACCACGATCCACCCGTTGGTCGCGTCGATCCGGTAGCGCTGGACCAACTGCGTGTCGAAGCCGGAGGCGACCCGAGCCGACCGCCCGTCGGCGTACTCCAAGACGCCCGCCAACTCGGTGTCGACCCCGACGCCGCGGGTGTCGTTCGCGTGCGCATACGCCCGGTCGGGCTCTCCGAGAACCGTCCTGACGAGCGAGACGGGGTAACACCCGACGTCCATCAGCGACCCGCCGCCGGGGCTGTCGTTCAGGCGCACGTCGCCGGGCCGGTCGTACAGCGGGAATCGGAAGGTGGCGGTCACCGTCCGAACGTCGGTGAGTTCGTGTTCGACCAGCTCGAGGACGCGTTCGGTCCGGGGGTGGTATCGATACATGAACCCCTCCATCAGCGTGACTCCGCGGTCCTCGCAGTGGGCGACCACCTCGCGGGCCTCCGCCGCGTCGACGGCCAAGGGCTTCTCACAGAGCACGTCGAGCCCCGCGTCGGCCGCCCGTCTCGTCCACTCGGCGTGGTGTTCGTTGGGGAGCGGAACGTACACCGCGTCGAGCCCGTCGTCTTCGAGCAGCGACTCGTACGCCCCGTAGCTGCGCGGAATCCCGTGTTCGGCGGCGAACCGCTCCGCGCGGGCGCCGTCACGAGACGCGACTGCGCCGACCGCGTGCTGGCTCGCTCGAATCGCCGGAATGACGGCCTTCTTCGCGATGTTCGCCGTCCCGAGGACGCCGAACGTGAGCGTCTCGTCAGTCGGTGACATGTCCCTGCCGACGCTCGGGGTGATCAAAAAGTCGGGTGGTTCGCCGACGCGGGTTCGCGTTCGCCCGCCTCGCGGGCGCGCTCCTCGCGTTCGGTGCTGTCGATCCGCCCTTACGACTCGTCTCCGATGTCCGTTCGCGCCCTCCCGATCGCCTTCGAAATCGCGAGGACGTAGCCGAGGCCGTACTGAATCTCCGGGTCGCGAATGCCGCGCGCCAGCCCGAGCGCGCCCACCGGCTCCGGGTCGCTCCGTTGGGCGGCACCGACCCCGGAAAGAAGCGTCTTCAGCCCGTCGCGCGTGTCGTCGTCCGCGGCCGTGTCCGCCACCTCGCCGAGCCCGGAGCCAGTCTTCGCCAGCGAGCGAACCATCTCGTCGTCGAGCGCGGCGGTGGCGAGCGACCCCACCTCGGCGAGTTCGGCGAGTTCGTCTAAGGTCCCGCTCCGCTGGAGCGTGATCAGCGTCTCCATCGCCGCCTGTAACTCCGTACCGTTGTTTCCCACGGTCTCGGCGAGCGCGACGGTCTCGTCCGTCGCGAGGCCGTCCGCCGACTCCGCGAGCGTCGAGGCCGTGCCCGCGAGTTCGACGACCATCTCGTCCGTGAGCGCGTTCTCGCCGAGCGCGACCACGTCGAGGAACTCGTTGACCGCGTCGAGCCGGTCGACGAACGCCGCGACCGCCTCGGGGTTTTCGGCGACGATCGCTTCGAGCTCGTCGCGGTCCAGGTCCTCGGCGCTTCGCGGCTCCTCTTCCGACTCGTCGGGGCCTTCTGTCTCGGTGCTGTTGGCCGTCATCTCAGAGCAACCCCCGTGCGGTGAGCCAGTAGGACTCGTTGTACGCCAGCTTCGACCAGTGGAGCTTCTGTGACGGCGGCGCGGGCGACGGCGGGTTCTGGTAGTCGAACTCGACGAACGAGGCGGCGTCCATCCCGGTCTCGATGAAACAGAGCGTCTTCCCGTCGTAGGTCGCGGTCGCCGGCCGCCCGCGGATCTCGCTTTCGAGCCGCTGTGCCAGGACGCCCGCCTGGTAGTGGGCGACGCTGCCGGCCTTCGGGACGCCCGTCGTCGCGGCGTCGCCGAGCGCGTACACGTCGTCGGCCGTCTCGGCCTCTAAGGTGTGTTTGTCGACGTCGACCCACCCGCGGTCGCCGAGGCCGGCGTCCGCGACCACGTCGACCCCGCGGTGCGGGGGAATCGCGGCCAACAGGTCGTAGTCGAGTTCGGTCCCCTCCATCGAGGTGATCGTCTTCGCCTCCGGATCGACCGACTCGGCGTTGAAGAACGTCTCCGTGTTGATGTCCCGCTCCGCCATTATGGGGTCCGCCCACTCGCCGATGTGGGGGTTGCCGTGGACGCGGTTGATCGGGTACGTGTAGGTGATCTCGATGTCGTCGCGGAGCCCGCGCTCGCGGAACCAGCTGTCCGTCATGAACGCGAACTCCAACGGCGCCGCCGGACACATGTGGGGCGTTCCGATGACGCTCACCACGAGGTGCCCCTCGGTCATCGAGAGCAGTTCGTCTCTGAGCGCGAGCGCGCCCTCCTCCGAGTAGTAGTCGTGGCCCCCCTCCGCGAGCCCCGGAATCTCGTCGGCGGCGAGCGTCGAGCCCGTGGCGACGACGAGGTAGTCGTAACTGAGCGGGCTGGCGGCGTCGCGGAGCGCGAGCGACTTCGCGTCCGTGTCGATCTCGGTCACGCGGTCGATCGTGAGGTCGATCCGGTCGTCGATGAGGTCGGTGAGCGGTCGGCGGCCGTCGGCCGGCTCGCGCTGTCCGAACGGGACGTACAGCCACACGGGCTTGTACACGTGGTCCGGACCGTCGTTGACGAGCGTCACCTCGACGTCGCCGTCGGCTAGCTCCGGGGCGAGCCGCTCCGCGAGGTTGTTCGCGAGCACCGCCCCGCCGGTCCCCCCGCCGAGGATGGCGATTCGGTCCGTCATCTCACGCGACCTCCACGTAGAAGCCGTAGTGGTCGTCCGCCTCGTCGACTTCGAGCAGTTCGTTGTCGGTCTCGCCGACCCACTCTCTGACGTCGGTCAGCGACTGGTCGTTGTCACTTAAAAGGAGGATCACGTCTCCCGAGCCTGCGGACCGAACGCGACCGATGAGGTCCATCAGCGGTCCGGGGCAGGCGGCTCCGCGGGCGTCGACGGTATCCGTGGGTTCGATATCGGTGGTGGACATGCGTACAGTACACTCTTTCGGCCCCACGGATTTAATATTGTATGTCAATTCCAATATAAAGAACGAATGCTGCGCATTTATATACTCTCTCGCCTGAGGGGCCTCTACGTCCGTTCTTCGCGCGTCTCAGCCGCTCCGCGAGCGAAGACCGCGGCGGCGCTACGGCTCTCGCTCCGGCGGCGCCGGGTTCACGAGCGGAGAGTCGTCGTTCGCGCACTCGGGTCGACCGCAGACGCCGGCGTCAGCGCCGGCCTTCGAAACGCCCGCATCGAGCGACTCGATGGTCCACGCGACGTCGTGGCCGGCCGCCGACTCGTGGTCGTCGACGGCGAGTCGCGCGTCCCGAAGCGTGTCGTGCGTCGTCGTCAACGAACAGTCGCGACACCGAACCGTGACGCGCGTCGTGCTCATGCCTCTGTCTTGTACTGAAGAAGCATAACTGTCGCGGTCGGGGGAACTGAAAGCGCAGGAAAACGGGCGGCCGTTACGCGGGCTTGTCGTTTTCGGGCTCGGTCCGCCACCCGCCTTTCAGCGTGATGATCCAAACCGTCAGCCCGGCGAGGATGAAGACCGCGGCCATATACGGGATCAGCGGGAGTTCGACCCCGACGAAGTCGAGGACGGTCCGCATCTCGTAGATGATCACGCCGAAGATGGCGAGCGTCACGAAGAGCCCGCCGCGGGTCACGTCCACGCTCATTTGACCACCTCGACGAGCGCGGCCGACGCGTCGCCGACCGCACCGACCGCGATAGTCGTGCCGTTCGCGAGCGCGTCGAACAGGGGCGTGAGCCACACCGGATACGTGCCGACGCCCGGTCCGAGCAGCCCGCCGCGGCTGATGATCGCGGCGATCGGGAGCGCGTACGCGAGCACGACGAGCGTGAGCGCGATGCCCACCCACAGACGGAGGTTATCCAGCACTTCCGGCGAGTCGGTCGGTCCGGACAGCGCCGGCGGCAGCGGATCCGCGAGCCCCGACACCTTCGGGTTCCCCATCGTCAACAGGAGGTTCCCGATGAAGAGGACCGTCGAGACGAAAAGCAGCGTCCCGCCGATCGCGATCTGGATGTTGAGTTCCTCGAACCCGCCGAACATCGTCGCGTAGTCGAATCCGGAGTACTCCGGCTCCGCGGTCCGGCGCGGGACGCCCATAATCCCCTGTGCGTGCATCGCGTTCGACATCAGCGCCATCCCGATGAACCACACGACGACCTGCACCAAGCCGATGGTCCGGCTGTAGATCGGCTTGTTGGAGATCTGCGGCCAGATCCAGTAGGTCGCGGCCATGAACGTGAGCGCGACCGCGGTCCCCACGGTGAGGTGGAAGTGGCCCGGCACCCAGATGGTGTTGTGGATCATGTAGTTGATGTTCATCCCGGCGTTCACCATACCGGAGAAGCCGCCCGCGGCGAACATCAGGCCCGCGAGCATCATGCCCGTGAACTCCGGTTTCCGCCACGGGAGATCGGTGAGCCAACCGAGGAGACCGCTACCGCCGCGCTGGCGGGCGCCGTACTCGACGCTCGCCACGACGGTGAAGGCGGTGAGGAGGCTGGGCAACAGCAGGAACATCGTGTTCGTCATCGAGATGAACTTGAACCCTTCCGCGATCCCCGGATCGAGGTACTGGTGGTGGATCCCGACGGGGGTCGAAAGCAGGAGGAACAGCACGAACACGACGCGCGCGAGCGGGTCGCTGAACAGCCGCCCGCCGGCGATCTTCGGCAGCACGGTGTACCACAGCATGTACGCCGGCATCAGCCAGAAGTACACGACCGGGTGACCGAAGAACCAGAACAGCGTCCGGGTCAGCGTCGGATTCACCTGATCGATGAAGCCGAGCGACCACGGCAGGAGGAAGAGGAGCACGGAGGCCGCCACCGCCGAGGACGCGATGTACCACATCGCCATCGTGGTCAACACCATGAACGTCTGCAGCGGGATGCGCTCGTCAGGGTGTTCGCGCTTCCACGCGAGGAACGTCCGGAACCAGTCGGCACCGGCGATCCACGACCCGACGATGAACACGGCGAGCCCCGTGTAAAACAGCGGATGCGCCTGCAGCGGCGCGTAGAACGTGTACAGGACGTCCGCGCTCATGTCGATCGAATCGACGAAGCCGGCGAGAATCGAGATGCCGGTCATCGTCATCCCGCCCGACATGATCAGGTACCACGTCCAGGTTATTTTGGTGTTCACGAGCGGCCGATCCAGACTTCGAACGATGGCCCAGGTGAACAGGCCCACGAGGAAGAAGACGGTGAAGCTGATCACCAGGAACACCCCGTGAGCGGTCAACACGGTGTAGTAGTCGGTCGACGGAATGATCCGCGCCACGTCGGTCCGGTGGAGGGTCTGGATGATGCCGAAGATGGCGCCCAAAACCAGCGCCAGGAAGGACCCGAGGAACGACGATCGGACGATGCGCGCCTCGTCGGGGAACTTGTCGACGAAGGACTGCTCGGCTTCGATGGCTTCGCTCATGCGTCCTCACCTCCGCTGTTCCGCGATTCGAACTCCGACTGGCTGACGACGTTCACCTTTCCTTCCATCACGTGGTGACCGGCGCCGCAGTACTCGTTACACAAGAGTCCGTACTCCTGTGGCTCTTCGGTCTCGACGGTGATTTCGGCGACCTCGCCGGGGACCACCATCGTGTTCGCGTTCGTCCCGGCGACCTCGAAGCCGTGGATCACGTCCCGAGAAGTGATGTAGAACGTCACCGTGCTATCTTCGGGGACGACGATCGGACTCGGCTCGAACCCGAACTGATAGGCGACGACGTACGCGGCGTAGTGATTCTCACCGACCTGTTCGACGCGCGGCTCGGAGAACCGCTCGTCCTCGTCGAGCCCGCCGGCGTCGATCGGCTGCTCGCTGTCGGCGACCATCGCCACGCCCGGACCGACGGCGCCGTACGTGACCGAACCGATGAGCAGCAGGATGAGCAGAATCGATGCGGCGAGCCAGAGTTTTTCGTATGCGTGAATGTGCATCTCGATATTACCCCACGACGACCAGATCCCGGCCGAGGAACTCGATGTAGTAGATGTACACCCACGCGAGCACGAGGATCGCGAAGTATATCGCGATCAACGTGAGCGTCCCGATCGGGTCGAACTCTTCTGTGTCTCCGCCCACGTCCTCCGACGACGCGTGTGCGGTCTCGTTGCTTCCCATAGAGGTCGTTATTCGGTCGGAGGCATATAATTCACACCCGTTCTCGGAGCCTGAAAACACGGATCTTATATATGTTCGTGCGACCGTTGGTTACGCCATGAACTTCTCCATCCAGAAAGCGGTTCTCCTCGTGCTCGGCGGGCTCGTCCCCGCCGCGGTGTTCATCGCTGACCGAGCCGAACTGTACGTCGCGATCACCTTAGTGAACGTCCTGCTCATCTGGGCCAGCCTCCGGATCGCGACCGGCGGCAGTCTGCCGGGATTCAGCGGCGAGACGGCCGACCCCGAACAGGCGTAACCGAGGCGCGCGCGGCTGCGGTCGACCGGCGACACGCGGCCGGACCGACGACGAACCCCGACACGGCCGGCACCGACCGGGCGGCACGTAGTGCGGTGCCGGCCGCCCGTGCGGACGCGACCACCCATGTCATCCTGTACACTCTGTGACCTGCCGACCGGGGACGACCCGCACACAGCCCCAGACGTCGACGGCGAGTTCTGCTGCCGCGGCTGTCTCGCCGTCTCGCGCTCGCTCGACGACGCCGAGGGGCTCGACGACGTCGAACAGCGCCGGCCGGCCGCCGAACCCGACGAAGCGTTCGACGGCGAGACGACGTTCCTGCACGTCGACGGCATGCACTGTGCGACCTGCGAGTCGTTCCTCGAAATGACCGCGGGCGAACAGCCCGGCGTCGCGGCCGCGGAGGCGAGCTACGCCACCGACACGATCCGGGTCGACTACGACCCCGACGCCGTCACGCCCGACGAGCTCCCGGACCGACTCTCGGTCGCCGGGTACACCGCCAGCAGCCGCGCCGACCCCGAGGGGACGAGCGACGACGCCGTCGTGCGGTTCCTGATCGGCGGCGGCTTCTTCGGGATGATGGCGATGCTGTGGTACGTCGTCTTCCTGTATCCCACCTACTTCGGTTACGAGCCCTTCCTCGATCTGGGCGGCATCTCCGGGCTGTACCTGTTCACGCAGGTGTGGGTGTTCGCCTCGATCGTCCTCTTTTATACGGGCTTCCCCATCTTGCGGGGGGCGTACGTGAGCCTCCGCGCCAGACAGCCCAACATGGATCTGTTGGTGTCGCTCGCGGCGGTGAGCTCCTACTCGTACAGCACCCTCGCGATGTTCCTCGGCCGGACCGACCTGTACTTCGACGTGACGATCGCGGTCATCCTCGTGGTCACCGCCGGCAACCACTACGAGTCGCTGATCAAGCGGCGAGCAACGGGCGCCCTCTCGGAGCTGACCACCGCGACCGACCGCGACGTCCGAACCGAGGCGGGCGAGACGGTCGCGGCCGACGCCGTCGAGCCGGGCGATCGGCTGCTCGTGCGCCCCGGCGAGCGCGTCCCGTTCGACGGCACCGTCGTCGACGGGACGGCCGCCGTCGACGAGGCGCTCGTCACCGGCGAGTCGCTCCCGGCCACGAAACGCGAGGGCGATGCGGTCCGCGGCGGCACCGTCGTCACCGACGCGCCGGTCGTCGTCGAGGTCGGCGAGGACGCGGAGAGCACGCTCGACACGCTCGTGCGCCTGCTCTGGGAGATCCAAAGCTCGCGGTCGGGCATCCAGCGGCTCGTCGACAAGCTGGCGACGGTGTTCGTCCCGCTCGTCATCGCCGTCGCCGTCGTCGCCTCCGGAGCGACCCTCGCGCTCGGCGCCGCGCCCGTCGAAGCGGCGCTCGTGGGGCTCACGGTGCTCATCGTCTCGTGTCCCTGCGCGCTCGGGCTCGCGACGCCCCTCGCGGTCGCGGCCGGGATCCGCGACGCGGCACGGCGGGGAATCGTGGTCGTCTCCGACGCCGTCTTCGAGGAGGCCACCGACGTGGACACGGTCGTCCTCGACAAGACCGGCACGCTCACCGACGGCGAGATGCGCCTCCTCGACACCCGGACCGACGGAACCGACCCGGAGACCGTCCGAAAGCGAGCCGCGGCGCTCGAACGCGCCTCGGTTCACCCGATCGCGGAGGCGATCGTCGCCGGGGTCTACGGAGACGAACCCGTGGCGGACGCGCCGGAGCGCGACCGCGCGGCGACCGACGGCGGGACGACGGCCGACGGTTCAGCATCGGTCGACGCCAACGCGGCGACCGGAGACGCCCCGGCCGATGGCCCCGACGACTCGCTCTCCGTCGCGGACGTGACGGTGACGGATAAGGGCGTCTCCGGACGGATAGACGGCGACGAGGTCGTCGTCGGGCATCGCTCGCTGGTCGATGGCGAGGAGTGGACGGTGGCCGAATCGCTCGAAGGCGTCGGCACCGAGGCCCGTAACGCGGGTCGCGTCCCGGTGTACGTCGGCTGGAACGGGGTCGTCACGGGCGTCCTCGTCGTCGGCGACGAGGTCCGCGACGGCTGGGAGCCGGTCGTCACGGCTCTCGCCTCGGACGGGCGGCGCGTCGTCGTCCTCACCGGCGACTCCCCCGCGGCGGCCCAGCAGTTCGCGGACCACCCGGCCATCGACGAGACGTTCGCGGAGGTCCCGCCGGAGGCGAAAGCCGAGACGGTCCGCCGGCTGACCGCCACCGAGCGGGTCGCGATGGTCGGCGACGGGAGCAACGACGCCCCCGCGCTCGCCGCGGCCGACATCGGCATCTCCGTCGCCAGCGGGACCGACCTGGCCGCGGACGCCGCGGACGCCGTCCTGCTTGAGGACCGCCTCTCGGCGATTCCGGAACTGTTCGCGGTCACTCACGGCACGAACCGCCGCCTCAAACAGAACCTCGGCTGGGCGTTCGTCTACAACGCGGTCGCCATCCCGATGGCGGTCTCGGGCGTCCTCAACCCGCTGTTCGCGGCGGTCGCGATGGCCGCGAGCAGCATCCTCGTGGTGTCGAACTCCGCGAGGCCCGTTTATAAGGAGTCGTGACGAGCCGCGTGTCGACTGCCACTGTTTCTCAGTAGCGTCGAAGACCGCCGTCGTTCGGTCGCCGAGCGCCCGCTACGCCGCCGCGCCGACGTACGGCCTGACGGCGCGCACGATGGCGTCGACGTCGTACTCGTCTTCCGTCTTGTCGAAGACGACCTCGCCGTCGGCGCGAACGACGAACACGCCGTCGTCGCCGGTGACGAGCGCGACCTCGTCTACCTGCTCGCCGAACTGTTTGAGGATCGCCTCTGAGACGGCTTGCGCGCGATTCAACATGCCGCACGGGACGCAGTACTCGACTTCGACGCGTGTCATGTACCCCGTCGTACGCGGTGAACGGTATTTATACCGGGCGACTGGTGTGCTGTCGAGGACGCGGGGTTCGGCCCCTCCGGGCCGACCGACGGCTCAGACCACCAGCGCGTCGAAGACGACGGCGAACAACAGGAGCCCCAGGTATGCGTTCGACGCGTGGAACGCGCGGAACGCCGCCGCCTCGGTCTGCTCGTAGTGGAGCCGAACGACATACCAGAGGAAGACGGCGCCCACTGCGACACCGACGACGGCGTAGAGCGCGCCCAGCGGCTCGGCGACCGCCGCGAGCGCGACCGCCGCCACGAGCGTCGCGCCGAGGTACCAGACGATGTGCCGGCGCGTCGTCGTCTCGCCGCGCACGACGGGCATCATCGGGAAGCCGCCGCGCTCGTAGTCGTCTTTGTAGGCCAACGCGAGGTTATAGAAGTGCGCGGGCGTCCACAGGAAGATGACCAAGGCGAGCAGCAGCCCGCCGCCGCCGACCTCGCCGGTCACCGCGGCCCACCCGATGAGCGCCGGGAGCGCGCCCGCGGCGCCGCCGATGACCGTGTTCTGGACCGTGTTCGGCTTCAAGATGAGCGTGTACACGACGCTGTAGAACACGATGGCGACCAGTCCGAGCGCCGCCGTCAGCGGGTTCACGGTCCAGAACAGCCCGAGCGAGACGACCGTGAGGAGGCCGCCGAACGCGAGCGCGTTGGGCACCGGCACGAGGTCGGTCGCCAGCGGGCGGTCGTTCGTGCGCTGCATCCGCTTGTCCACGTCGCGTTCGAGGACGTGGTTGAACGTGCCGGAGGCGCCGATGGAGAGCGCGCCGCCGACGAGCGTCGCGGCCACGACGGGCGGCGTGAACCCTCGCCCGCCGGCCAGCGCCATCGCGGCGGCGGCGACGAGACAGAGGAGCCACATCAGCCGCGGCTTCATGAGCCGGAAGTACGCCGCGGCCGTCGCCCGCAAGCGCGGGACCGTGGCCGTCGGCACGTCCGGCTCCGGAGCGTCCTCGACCGGCGGGAGGTCGTCGGTCCCCGGTTCGAACTCGACCGGCGCGTCGTCCGGGTCGCCCGTCTCGGCTTCGAGCCACCACGCCAGCCCGGCGAGGACGGCCGCGAAGATGGCCACGCCGATGAGGAGGTGGAGGGAGCCGAGCGCGGCCGGGAGCCCGCCGACCGCGACGAGCGCGCCGACGCCGGCCTGGACCGGGTACGCGAGCAGCGCCGCGGTGAGGGCGACCCGGATCCGGCGGCTCGCGCCGTCTCGCCACGCGAGCGCCGCGGACAGGGCCACGAGCGACCCCACGACGACCGCGAGCAGCCGGTGGCCGAGGGCTATCCACCCGTCGGTCTCGGTGGGCAGCGCGGTCCCGTCGCCGCAGGCCGGCCAGCCGGCGCAGGCCGTCGCCGCCTCGGTGAGCGAGGTCGTCGCGCCGACGACGATGAGCAGGTAGACGCCCATCGCCGCCGCCACGAGAACCGCGGGGAATCGATCGGGTATCGTCACTTGCTTTCCGTTAGGCACCGACCCATATAGGTTCCGCGCTTCGCCGTATTCCGCTCGTTCGCCTCGCGTCGCGGGAGGCGAACGACGCCTCACTCCGTCCGTCCTTCACCGTCGGGTCCGCGCCGTTTCAACACCCGATCGACGATGTCGCCGCTGGAGAGCAACTCGTCTTCGTGGCGGGGCTCGCGGCCCGTGGCGCGCTCGACGCGGCAGTCGATGCCGCGGTCGGCGAGCGCGTTCGCGATGTCGGTCTCGTCGTGGTGCTGGTCGAATCCCAACACGATCACGTCGGGGTCGATCCGCTCGATGGGGACGAACACGTCCTCGGGGTCGCCGAGGTGCGCTTCGTCGACCACGGCGAGGGCGGCGACCATGTCGCGGCGCTGCGCCCCGGCGAGGATGGGTGCGGGCTTGTGGGTGACGTTGGTGGGCCGAGCGACGATGGCGTGTAGCTCGTCGCCGTACGTCGCTGCGTCAGTCAGGTAGTGGACGTGGCCGGGGTGAAGCAGGTCGAAGGTCCCCTGCGCGACGACCCGCGTCATCGAAACCACGAGAGGAAGCCGCCGTCGTCCCGTCGCTCCTCGCTGATCTCACGGTCGATGTCCGCCTGCGTGAAATCGAAGAAGTGCTCGTCGGGAACCGCCACGTCGAGCACGTCGAGCGTCGTCTGCTTCCCCTCGTTGTCGAAGGCCTTCCAGTCGCCCCACCCGTACGGGGCGCCGGCGATGATGTGGACCTGCCCCTGCCCGAACGTCGCGAGGTCGGCGTCGCTCGGCCGAAGCACGCCGTTCGGGTGGGAGTGAACCGAGCCGACCGACCGCATGTCGTTCGGCTTCATCTGGGTGCGGACGGTGGCGCTCGTCGGGTTCGACGTCGTCCCCGGAATGACGAGCACGTCGGTGATCACCTGTCCGTCCCGGTCGAGGCCGAGCGTCCGGGCGTCGTCCGTGCGGAGGAACCCCATGTACTCGTTGGGGTGAGTCTCCTCGCTCGCCTCGAGGACGAACTCCAATGTCTCTCGGGCGATCCCGAGGAGTTCGTCCGAGCGGAACAGTCGCATATTCGAGCGGAGGAACCGTCGCCCCATATGGATTCCGGACCGCGGGACCGACCGCGCCGGCACCGCCTCCCCGTCGGCGGTCCACGCCGTCCGTCGACACGGACCGTCTCCCGGCCGAGACCCAATAGAACAGGCTTAACATCGGCCGTTCCCGATACGATTTCATGAGCGAAAACACCGCCGGGGATTCCGGCACGCGGGGCGATTCGAGCCCCGAACCCGACGCCGACGCGGCGGAGGGGGCGGCCGCCGACCGGCCGACCGTCTACGATCTGGCACCGGACTGCACGCTCGAAGACGTCACCGTGGACGCGCTGTATCACGCCGAGGTCAACGGCGTCGTCGACTACGGCATCTTCGTCGACGTCTCGGATGCGGTCTCGGGGCTCGTCCACGAGTCGAACCTCGACGGCAGCTACGATGTCGGCGACCGGCTGGTCGTCCGGCTGACCGAGGTGAAAGAGAACGGCGACGTGGCGTTCGACGACGAGTCGCCCGACGACTACCGCACCGAAACGGTCGCCCACGAACCCACGGTCACGCGCGTTCACGGCCTCACGCCGGGCGACGAGGTCACCGTCGAGGGGGAGATAGTCCAGGCGAAACAGACCGGCGGGCCGACGATCTTCGCCGTCGCGGACGCGTCCGGCGTCGTCTCGTGTGCCGCCTTCGAGGAGGCCGGCGTCCGCGCGTACCCCGAGATCGAGGTCGGCGACATGGTCCACGTCAGCGGGACGATCGAGACCCGCGAGAACGCCCTCCAGCTCGAGGTCGACTCGCTGAAACGGCTCCCCACGGACCGGGCGACCGAGGCCCGCGACCGCTTCGAGGCGGCCCTCGACGAGCGCGCCGAACCCGCCGAGGTCGACCCCCTCGTCGACTGGGACGCGTTCGAGCCGATCCACGACGACCTCCGGGAACTCGCCCGACTACTCCGGCGCACCGTCCTCGCCGGCCGGCCCATCCGGGTTCGCCACCACGCCGACGGCGACGGGATGTGCGCCGCGATACCCGTTCAACTCGCCTTGGAGAACTTCGTCTGTGACGTTCACGAGGACCCGGACGCCGCCCGCCACCTGTTCAAGCGGCTCCCGAGCAAGGCGCCGTACTACGAGATGGAAGACGTCACCCGCGACCTGAACTTCGCGCTGGAGGGTCGCGCGCGCCACGGTCAGAAGCTCCCCTTCCTCCTCATGCTCGACAACGGGTCGACCGAGGAGGACGTTCCAGCCTACGAGAATCTCGCACACTACGACATCCCCATCGCGGCCGTCGACCACCATCACCCGGACCCCGAGGCGGTCGAGGCGCTGCTCGACGCCCACGTCAACCCGTACCTCCACGGTGAAGACTACCGGGTCACGACCGGGATGATGTGCGTCGAACTCGCTCGCCTGATCGACCCCTCGATCACCGAGGAGCTCGAACACGTCCCGGCGGTCGCCGGGCTCTCCGACCGTTCGAAGGCGGAGTCGATGGACGACTACATCGCGCTCGCGGCCGACGCCGGGTACGACGAGTCAGACCTGCTCGACATCGGCGACGCCCTCGATTACGCCGCCCACTGGCTGCGCTACTCAGAGGGCAAAACGCTCGTCAACGACGTGCTCAACGTTGGCTGTGAGGACACGGCCCGTCACGAGGAGCTCGTCGAGTTCCTCTCCGACCGCGCCGACCGCGACGTGCAACGCCAACTCGACGCCGTCGACGACCACGTGGAACACGAGCGGCTCGCGTCCGGCGCACGCCTCTACCGGATCGACCTCGACGAGTACGCCCACCGGTTCACCTACCCCGCTCCCGGCACGACGACCGGCGAACTCCACGACACTCGCGTCACGGAGACCGGCGACCCCGTCATCACCATCGGGTACGGCCCCGACTTCTGCGTGCTTCGGTCGGACGGGGTGCGGCTCGACATCCCGAACATGGTCACCGAACTCAACGAGGAGCTCCCGGAGGCCGGCGTCTCGGGCGGCGGCCACCTCGTCGTCGGCTCGATCAAGTTCGTCAAAGGGCGCCGAAGCGCCGTCATCGAGACGCTCGTCGAGAAGATGGCCGACGCGGAAATCGACGAGGCGCTCTCGTCGACGGCCGCCATCGACGACTAACGAAGAACCGGCCCGTCGGTTCACACGAACCGGACGCGTCTTCTCGCGACGATCCCCGCTCCCGCGAGCGCGACGCTCAGCCCGCCGAACAGCCCGATCGGAAGGTGAACGCCGCCGCCACGCCAGTCGGCGGCGTACGCGCGGGCGTAGAACGCCGCGACCGACTCGTTCTCGACGGCGACCAACACCTCCCGGTTCTCCGTCGCCGCGCCCTCGTTCCAGTTGAGGCTCCCGACGACCGCGGTGTCGTCGACGACGACCCCCTTCGCGTGGATCTTCCCGAACCGCCCCCGCGGCTGGGAGACGGTCACCGCTATCGGCTCGTCGGCGAGAGTCTCGACGAGCGCGCGGTTCTCCTCGCGGTCGTACCACGCCCCGGACACCAGCAGGTGGACGTCGACGCCGCGGTCGGCGGCACGCCGGAGCGCGCGAACGAGCCGAGCGTTCGCCCCGCCCGTCCGCGGGACCACGGCCAGCACGCGGTCGTCGGCTGCGTCGATCCGTTCGACCAGGCGGTCAGCCGCGTTTCCGGGGGCGGTCAGAAGCGTCACGTCGGCGGTCGCCGCCGTCGGGGGTTCGAACCGCGTCGGGTACGACTCGTTTGCCCTCCCCGACTCGTGGAACTCGGTGTCGCTTTTAAACGAGGACCACGACCGCGCGTCGGCGGCCGCCATGTCCGCCCGGAAGAGCGCGGCGAGGTCGTCTGCGACGGTCTCGTTGGCGGGTCGCGGGCCGGTGACGACCCCCCAGCCGCGGTTCGTCTGGCCGCCCGTTCCCGACGGCTTCCAGTTCTCCGTGAGGACGACCCCCCGGTCGTCTGCCACCGCGTACTTGGCGTGGTGGAATCGAAACCGCTCCGGGTCGGAATCGAGGACGCGAACCGTGACTCCGGCGGCCGCGACCCGGTCGAGGAGTCGCGCGCTCCGGGCGGAGAACCCACCGACGGGCGACCCCTCGACGAGCACCCGCACGTCGACGCCGCGGTCGGCGGCGCGAACGAGCAGGTCGGCGACCCGCTCCGACCCGAACGTGTAGCCGGCGAGCAACAGGCGGTCGTCGGCGCCGCGGAGCGGTTCGACCGGCGCGTCCGGACTGTCCGGCAGCACGAACGGCCGCACGGTCGCGTTCTCGGTGCGCATGGCCGTCCGCGGGGCGTACCCTCGCGGCCGCCACTCGCCCCACGCCGCGCGCCAGCGGTGTCCCTCGGGCGCGCGGTCGTAGTCGACGACGGCCACTGCAGTCCCGTTCCGGCGGAGCGCGACCCGGTCGCCGGACGCCGACAGCGGAAAGTAGTCGTCGAGCGCGTAGAGCCTCGTCGGGCCGTAGGCCGCGCCCGCGGCCTCGTCGTCGAGCAGCGGGGTCGCGTTCGCGGGGTCCATCGCCAACGCGACGACGCCGCTCGCGTTCGCCGGGATCGCGGCCTGGTGATACCCGTCGGAGAGCGACCAGTTCCCGCGCTCGGGGAGCCTGACCACGAGGTACTCCCCGCGGTTCTCCGGGGCCGTGGGGTTCGGGAACAGTTCGACGATCCGCGGGCGCTCCGAGACGAGCGTCCGGTTTTGTGAGTCTTCGGTTGAGACCGTCACGCCGTCGTCTGTCACGTCACGGGCCGTATCCTGTACACCCATCTCGGGGGCACCTGCGGCCGCAACCGGCGGAGTCACAGCGAAGATGAGCAGTCCGAGTACAACGGTGACGGCGCTTGCGACCGAGTGATCCGGGTTATCAGTAACTGCGGACGACACGAGCGGCCTGCCCGCGGCATCGGGGAAAAACGGTCGGCGAACGGTGGCCGTGGTCAGGCGGCGGCGGCCGCCTCGTCGAGCGCGCGTTCGGCCTTCTCGCCCTCGGTGGAGACGACGAACGAGTGTTCGTCGGCGTAGTCGGCGACCGTTTCGAGCGCCTCGCGCGTGCCGATCTGTCGGAGCGCCCACCCGGCGGCAGCGCGGACGTCGTCGGAGTCGTCCTCGGCGAGCGCGTCGGCGAGGGGGGCGATCGCGCGGGTGTCGCCGATGAGTCCGAGCGCGCGAGCGGCGTGGGGCCGGACGAGGTCCTCGGTCTCGCTCTCGGGGTCGAGTTCGTTCGCGAGCGGCTGGACCGCCTCGCTCGCGCCGATCTCGCCGAGCGCCTTGAACACGACCTTCTGGAGCTGCGGGTTCGAGTCCTCACCGACGAACTCGACGAGCGTCTCCGTCGCCTCGTCGGCCGCCATCTTGCCGAGGATGCGGATCGCAAACTGGCTGCGCTTTTCGGCGCGGCCGAGCAGCTCCTCCAGGGAGGCCTCGGTCTTCCCGCGTTTGCCCATGCGCTCGAACGCTTCGAGGCAGTGCCGCTCCATGAAGTCGGACTGCAGCGAGTCGAGCGCGAGCAGGATCATGTCGACGTTCCCGCGCGCCTCGTGCTCCTTGAGCGCGGCCCACTCCACCGGGAAATCCTTGTAGTGGCCGAGCACGTCGTAGTAGCCCTGTGCGCGGAGCTGCTCGTGAGTTTCCAGATCGTCCCACTCTTCCGCGTCGTCGAGTCCCGCTTCGAGGTCGTCGGTCGCCTCGAGGAGCGCCTCGATAACCGCCGCGTCGTCGTCGGGGTCGAAGCCGGCGTCCGCGACCGCGCCGGCGACCGTTTCGAGCGCCTCCACGTAGTCTTCGACGCTGTCGAGCGCCTCGCCCTCGCCTTCGTCAGCCGCGTCCGCGTCGACGGTGTCCGGGTCGATGTCCGTCGCGTCGCTCTCGCCTTCGACCGCGTCTGCGGCCGCGTCGACGAACGCCACCACCGCGTCCGCGGCGTCGTCTCGCCCGGCGGCGGTCCACTCGGTGTCTTCGAGCGTCGACACGGCCGACTCGATCGCGTCGACCACGTCGTCGGCGTAGGGGCCGCGCGCCTCCTCGACGCCCTCGCGCAGCTCAGCCACGCGGTCTTCGAGGTCGCCGCGCGGGTCGGCGGCGTCCTCGTCGTCCTCGTCCGGTTCGGGGAGGTCGGCCTCGTCGATCCCCGACTCCGCGTCGTCGAGGAGCGCGTCGACGTCGTCGAGATCGGCCTCGGTCTCGGCGTCGTCGAGCCGGCCCGCGATCTCGTCGAGGTACTCGTTGAGGGATTCCTCGGTCGCTTCGTCGGGAAGCGTGGGCGCAGCCGCGTCCGTCGACTCGCCGGCGTCGCCCGCCTCCTCCGCGTCGTCCGCGGCGTCGGCCTCCTCGGAGGCCTCGGCCGGGTCGTCGTCGCCGTTGCTCATACACCACGAACTGCGCGCGTAGTCCATTAAGACGTTTCCCTTCGCGGGCGGAGCGGGCGCGACCCCGGCCCGGCGACTCGGCAGTCGGGAGCGAGACGGCGGCGATCGCGCTCGGTGACCCGTGACTCCCCGCCGCCAGACATAAAAGCAGAAAAATTATTTTATAAATCTCAAAAATAGGTTCTTATAGTGAGAACAGTTAAGTGGCGCGCGCGTGTACGTGGAAACAGGACATGAGTACGCAGAAGACAGCCCGACAACGCTACGGCGACGTTCACGAAAGCGAAGCGCTCCGCATCCCCGAAGAGAAAGCCGAACAGCTCGTCGACGCGCTCAACAGCGACCTCGCGGCGACGTACGTCCTCTACCACCAGGTCAAAAAGCACCACTGGCTCGTCGAGGGCGCCGAGTTCCTCGGCATCCACGAGTACCTCGGCGAGGTCGCGGAAGACCTCGAGGAGGGCGCCGACGTGCTCGCCGAACGCGCGCAGGCGCTCGGCGGCGTCCCGCTCTCCGGCGGCGCGAACTACGAGGAACACGCGCCGGTGAGCCCCGAGGACGCCGACGCCTACGACATCCGAACGTCGCTGGAACACGACCTCGAGATCTTCGGCGACATCACCGAGCAGCTCCGCGAACACATCCAGCTCGCCAACAACCTCGGCGACTACAACACGGAAGAACAGCTCCGCGACATCCTCGAAGACGTCGAGGAACACGGCCACCACCTCGAACACTACCTGGAAGACGACACGCTCGTCACCCAGGGAACAATCGAGTAACCGCCACTCCACGCGGAACTGCGGCCCTATTTGTGAGCGACTACCGGCCGGACTCGTAGAACTCCTCGCGGTACACCCGTCCGAACGCGTTCCGGCGGAGGGTGCTGACGGCCGCGTCCGGTTCCTCCTGATACGTCGCCGCGATCACGGTGTCCGCGAACGGAACCGGGTGCCACGCGACGTTGTCGACGTTCTCCGACCCCATCCGTACCACGTCGTCTTCGTCGAACTCGCTTTCGGCGAGCCACTCGTCGAACTCGCTCCCCTCGCCGACGTGGACCGCGAGCAGTTCGGCGAACGTCGCGTCGCGCGCGGTTCGGATCACTTCCGGCGTCACTCGGTCGTCGTACTCGTCGCCGTCGAACGACATCGCCTTCGTCGCCTCGCGGACGACGACCTGCGCGACCGGACCGACCTCCTCGTACTGTTCGAGCGCATCGGCGCGGGTCTCCGGCGCAAACGTGCCTTTGGTGTCCATACCGGCCGTTCGCCGTCGACTGAAAAGGGCGTTCCGCTCCGGCGACGGGGCGCCGCCGGCTCACGCGCCGTCGTCGAACTCGACGGGACGGAACGGATTAGGAGGCGTCGCCGGCGCTATCGCTCGCGTCGGCTGACCGGCTCTCCGCGGCCGCCGTCCCGTCGTCCGCGTGCCCGTCGGTCTCCGCGTCGTCCTCCGCCGCGTTCTGTGCCATCTCTCGGGCCGCACGCACCGCGGCCGCCACCTCCGGGTCGGCGTCGCCGGTTCCGTCCACGAGGCCGGCGTCGCCGGGTGTCCCGCGTCCGGCGTGTCCGTGTCCCGCGTGGTCGTGCTCGCCCACGTCGACGTCGGGGCGACCCCGACTGACCGTATCCTCGAACACCTCGTGATACTCGGCGTCCGCGGCGTGGGGCGTCACCTCGGCCGCGAGCCCCGCCGGATCGCGGTCGCTCCAGTCCGGGGCGTGTTCGTCGAGCCACGCCTCGTGGTCGCCGCCGTGGAGCATCGCCGTGAACGCGAGGTGATGCGCGAGGTGTTCGCCGTCTCGCTGCGGGGTCTCACACACCGGACACGCGTATCCCATCTCGACTCGCGGTACGCGGGTGAGGCGTAAAGTCGCGTCGGACGACGCCAGTTCGCCCCGCGGCTCCCCGCTCGTCCGTCTCCGGCCGCGCAGCGACGCGGCCGCGCGTCTCTCCCGCCTCTGACCTTTAAATACCGATCCGTCGCGATCACCGGGCGGGCGTCCGCCGTCGTCGACACCGCTGGCGCCACTATAACAGCAACTTTATCACTCGCACGGGGCGAATTTCCGGTAAGACTACTCCGTTAGGAGGTCCAACAGTGACTGAAGCCAACACACAACCGGAGGTGAACATCGGTCTCGTCGGTCACGTCGACCACGGGAAGACGACGCTCGTGCAGGCGTTGTCCGGCTCGTGGACCGACCAGCACAGCGAGGAAATGAAACGCGGCATCTCGATCCGGCTGGGGTACGCCGACGCGACGCTCCGTCGCTGTCCCGGTCTCGACGCGCCCGAGTGTTACACCGTCGACGAAGAGTGCGAAGACGGCTCCGCGAGCGAGCCCGTTCGGACGGTCTCGTTCGTCGACGCGCCGGGCCACGAGACGCTGATGGCGACGATGCTCTCCGGCGCCTCGATCATGGACGGGGCCGTGCTGGTCGTGAGCGCGACCGAGGACGTCCCGCAGGCCCAGACGGAAGAGCACCTGATGGCGCTCGACCTGATCGGCATCGAGAACATCGTCATCGCACAGAACAAAGTCGATCTGGTCAGCCGCGACCGCGCCGTCGACAACTACGAGCAGATCACGGAGTTCGTCGAGGGAACCGTCGCGGAGGACGCGCCGATCGTCCCCGTCTCCGCACAGCAGGAGGTCAACCTCGATCTCCTCATCGACGCGATCGAGACGGAGATTCCGACGCCCGACCGCGATCCGGGCGAGAGCGCACGCATGTACGCGGCCCGCTCGTTCGACATCAACCGGCCGGGCGCGACCGCGGCCGATCTTAAAGGCGGCGTCGTCGGCGGGTCGCTCGTCAGCGGCGAGTTGTCGGTCGGCGACGGCTTAGAGATCCGCCCCGGCCGCGAGGTCGACGAGGAGGGCCAGACGGAGTGGCGTCCCCTCGAAACCACGGTGCGTTCGCTGCAGGCCGGCAGCAACGACGTCGACTCCGCACATCCCGGCGGGCTCCTCGGCATCGGGACCGGCCTCGATCCGAGCCTCACCAAGGGCGACGCGCTCGCGGGCCAGGTCGCCGGCGAGCCCGGCACGCTCCCGCCGACCCGCAACGAGTTCGAGATGCAGGTCGACCTGCTCGAACGCGTCGTCGGCAAGGAGGACGACGAGAGCGGCGAGAGCGACATCGAGGAGATATCCACCGGCGAGCCGCTGATGCTCACGGTCGGCACCGCGACGACGGTCGGCGCGGTGACGAGCGCGCGAGACGGCGAGTGCGAGGTGAGCCTCAAACGCCCGGTCTGTGCCGAGGAGGGCGCACAGATCGCGATCAACCGCCGCGTCGGCGCTCGGTGGCGACTCATCGGCGTCGGAACGCTCTCCTGACGTGACCGACGACGCCCGCACGGACGGTGAGACGCCGACCGCCGCGGGCGACGCCCACACCGACGGGCTCGCGGGTGGCGACGGCGTCCCCGTCGTCGCTCTCGACGCGAGCGCGCTGATGGCGCCGGTCGAAGCGGACCTCCGGCTGTTCGAGGAGCTCGATCGACTCCTCGGCGACTCCACGGCCGTCGTCCCGGCGGCGGTCGTCTCGGAGCTCGACGGGCTCCAGGGCGGCAACGGGAAGGAGGCGACCGCGGCGAGCGTGGGTGCGGACCTCGCCGCGCGGGCGGAGACGGTGGCAACGGACGCATCGTACGCCGACGACGCGCTGGTCGAACTGGTCACCGAGGGCCGGGTCGACGGCGTCGTCACCAACGATCGACCGCTGGCGAACCGGGTGCTGGAGGCGGGCGCACCAGTAATCGGTTTAAGGGGTCGGAACACACTGGCGATAACGGAACCCTAGCGGACGCGGACAACCAACGAATATGTACAAACGAGTTCGACTCAAGGATACGGTCGAGGTACCGCCGAAACACCTGGCGGACGTCACCGACAAGCGGGTGAAAGCCCTGCTGCAGGACAAACTGGAAGGACGAATGGACGAAGACGTGGGGAGCGTCGTGAGCGTCATCGAGGTCCACGATATCGGCGACGGCGCGGTGTTACACAACCGCCCCGGCGTCTACTACGAGGCCGAGTTCGACGCGCTGACCTACGACCCCGACATGCAGGAAGTCGCCGACGGGACGGTCGTCGAGACCGTCGAGTTCGGCGCGTTCGTCGGTATCGGGCCGGTCGACGGCCTGCTGCACGTCTCACAGATCACCGACGAGTACCTCACGTTCGACGGGGCGAATCAGATGCTCGCCTCCTCGGATTCGGATAAGACCCTCGGCGTCGACGACGCCGTCAGGGTGCGCGTGGTGACGAAGAGCATCGACGAGCGCAACCCCCGCGACTCGAAGATCGGGCTCACCGCGAAACAGCCGGGCCTCGGGAAACACGAGTGGTTGGAGGGACAGCGACAACACCGCGAACAGACCGGTGAGGAGGCCGACTGATGGCTGAAGACCGCCTGGCGTGTCGTGAGTGTCACCACGTCAACGACCCCGACTCACAGACCTGTGAACACTGCGGGTCTTCGTCGCTCACCGAGGACTGGGCGGGCTACGTCATCATCACCCGGCCAGAGGAAAGCGAGATCGCCGAGGAGATGAACGTCACGAAGGCCGGCTCGTACGCGCTGAAGGTCCGATAGCGGACGACCGTCCGACGATTCGCCGACTCAGATTCTCTCACTCAATGCTCACGCTCCCAGACTCGCTGCGCGACGCGTTCAAAGAGCCGCTCGGACCGGTGACGACCGACGCGGAGGCCCTCCTCGCGGCCGCGGCGGAGACCCGCGCCGATCGGATCGCTCGCGACGCGCCGATCGTCGCCGTCGGCGACGTCGTCACGTACCATCTCCGTCAGGCCGGGCGCGTCCCGGATGTCGCCATCGTGGACGGAAAGACGGAGCGCGAGGCGGTCAGATCCGAGGTCGCCTCCGCGATGGCCGAGGCCGACGTGCGTCGGATCGAGGTGGAAAACGCCCCGGCGTCGCTCTCGGCGGCCCTGTTGTCCGCGCTCGCCGACGCGCTCTCTGCCGGCGAGCCGGTCATGATCGAGGTGACTGGCGAGGAGGACCTCGCCGCGCTGCCCGCGATCGTCGCCGCGCCCGACGGGGCGAGCGTCGTGTACGGACAGCCGGGCGAGGGGATGGTGCGCGTTCCGGTCACGCCGGACTCCCGCGCCGAGGCCCGAGAGCTGTTCGAGGCGCTCGACGGCGACATCGAGGCTGCGTACGACCTCCTCGGGCCGACTGCGGACGGCGACGGTCGGTAAGCGGCGGTTGACGGGGTTTTCGGCACCCCCGCTTCGAAATCCTTTTACAGCTTTCGAGGGGATATACGTTTAACTGAACTATGGACGTCGATATCATCTCCGAAGAGGAGAACCCCATGTTGCACCGCACGGACATCCGATTCGAGACGACCCACGAGGAGGCGACTCCCTCCCGTCTCTCCGTTCGCGACTCGCTCGCGGCCAAACTGGACAAAGCCTCCGAGGAGGTCGTCGTCCACGAGCTGGACACGAAGTTCGGCATGCGCAAGACGGTCGGCTACGCGAAGGTGTACGACAGCGCGGAGGACGCGCTCGACGTCGAGCAGGAGTACATGCTCGAACGCAACAAGATCGGCGGCGAGGGCGACGCGGACGCCGAAGAAGCCTAATCGCGCCGAATGCGCGTTCTCGGCATCGAAGGGACCGCGTGGTGTGCGAGCGCCGCCCTGTACGACGCCGAGACCGACGCCGTTCTCATCGAATCTGACCCCTACGAGCCGGACAGCGGCGGCATTCATCCGCGAGAGGCCGCCGAACACATGTCCGAGGCGATCCCGGCGGTCGTCGACGCCGTCCTCACCGCGGCCGAGGCGGAACACGGCCCCGACGCGGTCGACGCCGTCGCCTTCTCGAAGGGTCCTGGGCTCGGTCCGTGTCTCCGCACCGTCGGCACCGCCGCCCGGTCGCTTGCGGGGGCGCTCGACGTGCCGCTCGTCGGCGTCAACCACATGGTGGCGCACTTGGAGATCGGACGCCACCGCTCCGGCTTCGAGAACCCGGTCTGTCTCAACGCCTCCGGCGCGAACGCGCATCTGCTCGGCTACCACGACGGCCGGTACCGCGTCCTCGGAGAGACGATGGACGCCGGCGTCGGCAACGCGATAGACAAGTTCACTCGCCACGTCGGCTGGGACCACCCCGGCGGCCCGAAAGTCGAGGCGGCCGCGAAGCGATACGCCACCGAGTCTGCCAACTCCGAGGAGCCGGGCGACCTCCTGGACCTCCCCTACGTCGTCAAGGGGATGGACTTCTCCTTTTCGGGGATCAGCTCCGCCGCGAACGACGCGTTCGACGCCGACGTACCGGTCGAGAAGATCTGTTATTCGCTCCAAGAACACGTGTTCGCGATGCTGACGGAGGTCTCTGAGCGGGCCCTCTCGCTTACGGGCGCCGACGAACTCGTGTTGGGCGGCGGGGTCGCCCAGAACGACCGCCTCCGCGAGATGCTCTCGTCGATGTGCGCGGCTCGCGGCGCCGCGTTCCACGCCCCGGAACCGCGGTTTCTGCGCGACAACGCCGGGATGATCGCCGTGTTGGGCGCGAAGATGGCGCGCGCCGGCGACACCATCGCCGTCGCCGACTCCGCGATCGATCCGAACTTCCGCCCGGATCAGGTGCCCGTGACGTGGCGAGACGAGCGGTCCATCGCCCGCCCGCGCGCTCCCGGTGGCGACGACGCGACGGACGAAGACCGACGGGGCGCGGAGGCGACGGTAACGACGAGCGGCGAGGACGGCGACCGCCGCGTCGTCAAGCGCCGCGTGCCGAAGGCGTACCGGCACCCCGAACTCGACCGGACGCTCAGGCGCGACCGAACCGTCGCGGAGGCCCGGCTGACGAGCGAGGCGCGCCGGGCGGGCGTGCCGACGCCGCTCGTGGCTGACGCCGACGTGCCGAACGCGACGCTGACGCTCCAGCACGTCGGCGCCCGCGACCTCGCCGCCGCCCTCGACGACGGCGCCGACTCCGCGGCGGCGGTCGGGAGACAGCTCGCGCGGCTCCACGAGGCGGGGGTCGTCCACGGCGACCCGACGACGCGAAACGTGCGGGTGGGCGCAGACGCCGCGGACGGCGCGGCGACCGCATCGGCCGACCGACCCGTCCTCATCGACTTCGGGCTCGCGTATCACACGGGGCACGTCGAAGACCACGCGATGGACCTTCACGTGTTCGAGGGGTCGATCCGCGCGACGGCGGCCGATCCGGCGCCGCTGATCGAGGCGTTCGAGGACGGCTACGCCGAGATCGGAGCCGACGAGGTTCTCGATCGGCTCCGCGACGTCGAGGGCCGCGGCCGCTATCGGTGACGAGCGCATTCTTAACCTGCGGCGCCGCGGTCGGTCTCGACCGACGGCGAGTTGCGCCACGCTTTATATGCCCGGCGAGTGATATACGCCTATGGCAGACAAACCGTCCTCGGGAGAGATTCTCGGAATCCCGTACAACTTCGAGCGGCCGAGCCTCGGCCGACTGCTCTCGTCGTACTGGCAGCCCGGTAAAGGGATGTTAGTCGAGAAGCCGTTCGGCATCGGCTACACCCTGAACCTCGCGAACTGGCGCTCGTGGATCGTCCTCGCGGTCGCCGGCGGGCTCTACTACCAGCAGACGCAGTCCGGTGACGTCGCCGACACGATCGATGACGACGACGCGAGCGACGAGCCGGTCGAAGTGATCGTCGACGACGACTGACCCGTCGGCACCGACTGTACCGACGCCGGCGACCGCCCGACGGCCGATCGCCATCCGATTTTCAGCACCGATTTCGAGACGGGTTCTTTTAAATATCCGCGTCTCAGATACGATTTAATGAAAGTCCAGTTCGAGTGTTCGTGTTCGGAGGAGATCTCCGAGTTCACTCGTGGCGAGACGAGCCGCGGGGTCCACGTCGAGTGTGGGAACTGCGGTGCGGTGTACGCCGTGACGATCACGGAACTCGAGTAGCGTCGCGCGCCGACCCGGCCCGTCCCGCCGTTTTCACTCGATCGCCGCGTCCCCGCCCGGTCATCCCCCTTCGTCGCCGGCGCCGTCGGCGACGGCCTCCGTCGTGGCCGTCTCGTCGCCGCCCGCACCGCGCCGGTCCGCGCTCGTGTCGCGTCTCACGCTCCGGTCGACGCTCGTCGTCGACGGCGGGTCCTCGGCCGCGTCGAACCGGAGTCGGACGGTCGTCCCGTCGTCGCTCGTCTCGAAGCCGACGGTTCCGCCCTGCGTCTCACACATCCACTTGACGAGCCACAACCCGATGCTGCTCGCGTGTGAGAGCGGCGTCTCCTCTTCGGCGCGCAACACGGCCTGCTCGTCGTCGGGGATCCCCGGCCCGTTGTCGCGGACCTCCAGGCACGCCGTCGTCCCGTTCTCCGTAACGTGAGCGTCGACGCGCCGCACGGACTCGTCGTTGTGCGTGACGGCGTTCTCGAACACCTCCCGGATCGGGTACTTGATCGACGCGTCCGCGCGGACCCACGCCTCGGCGGGCGCGTCGATCGTGAGCGAGACGTCCGCCCGGTCGACGTCCGTGGCCGCGTTGCGGACCGAGTCGGCGAGGTTGACCCGACCGGTCGGCGGCGCCGCCGACGTCTCCTCGATGACCCGCAGCTTCTCGCTTATCTCGACGACGTCGTCCGTCGTCTCGCGGATCGTCTGGAGGAACTCCTGACTCCGGTCGTCGTCCACGCGGTCGTCGAGCAGGTCCGCGTACCCTTGAATGATGTTGAGGTCGTTCCGAACGTTGTGGCGAAACACCCGGCTCAACACCTGTAACTGTTGGTTCGACGTGTCGAGTTCGCTCTGTGCGGCGACCGCGCGGCGCTCTTGATACGCCGTCGCGCCGTAGAGCGCGACCGACGACAGGGCGACGAACGCGACCCCGACCGCGGCTTGAACCGGCGTCCACGTCGCGAGCGCTTCGGCCCTCAACGCGAGCGCGAGGTCGGTCGCGACGACGAGCGCCGAGCCGAGACAGAAGTACCCGACAGCGAGACTGCGCGGGGGGCGACCGAAGACGGTGTCGGGTCCTAATTTCATTTATATATCATTAAACCTCAGGCGAGCGGTGCTGTAACTAACGTATCCCCCCGTGCCGTCTTAAAATTTGACTCGGGCTACCACGACTTACAGTCGGGACAGACCCGGTCGCCGTCGTCGAGCCAGCGGCGCTCGGTGCGGTCGCCGCACCGCTCGCAGTCGGCGCCGCCCGCGGTCCACGTCGTCGTCACCGGGGTCGCGTCGGCGACGCGCTGCTTGTCGTCGGTACCCGCCTCGAACTCGTCGAGCGACCGGTCCTCCGTCATCTACGCCTCCCGGCGGAGCCGCGCCACGACGTACTCGCGTTCCAGTTCGCCGAGGAACTCGCCGAGTCGGGGCCCCTGCGTGTCGTCGAAGAAGAGGCGGTAGCCGGCGGCGAAGAAGTCGCTCACCTCCACGTCGTGTTCGCGCGCGGTCTCGTACATCGCCGACTGGATCGCCTCGCCGTCGTGGCCGGCGGCGACGAAGTCGGCGAGGTCGTCGAGGGCGGCCGCGACCGACTCGTCGAAGTCGGCGTCCGGCAGGTCGGTCTGGAGCCGATAGTCGTACTCGTTGCCGGTGCGTTCCGCCCAGTTGCGCGCCTTCTCGACGCGGGCCAGCGCGGCGTCGACGGTCGCGGCCGAGGCGCCGGCGGGGATGTGCCCCTCGTCGCGCGCGAGCTGTTCCCGGAACTCGGGGTCGTCGACCATCCCGAGGACGGCCGCGAAGGTGTACGGGAGCCGGACGGGCTTCTCCGTCGGCGGGTCGTCGGCACGCCCGACGACGAACGGGTACGCGCGCTCGGCGAAGGCGGTCAGCTCCTCGTCGTCGACCTCGCCGAAGTAGGCGCGCTCGAAGCGGTCGAAGCGGTCGACGAGCTGGTCGAGCCGCTCGATGTCCAGGTCGCGGGCCTTCTTCGGGTGAAGCGCGAAGAAGTACCGAAGCACCGCGGGTTCGAGCAGTTCGAGCAGCTCGGGGACGGTGACGATGTTGCCGGCCGACGACGAGAGCGGCTCCCCGTTGAGCGTGAACCACTCGTACACCATCGGCACCGGCGGCTCGGCCCCGAAGACGTTTCGCGCGATGTCGACGCCGGAGGGCCACGACCCCTCGGCGTGGTCCTTTCCGAACGGCTCGAAGTCGACGCCGAGCACGTCCCACTGGCCCGGCCACTCGAGCCGCCACGGGAGTTTCCCCTCGCGGAAGGTCGCGGTCCCCTCGTGGCCGCACCCGTCGATCGACTCGTCGCCGACCTCCATGTCGGTGCAGACGTACTCGACGGTCTCGCTCTCGGGGTCGACGCTCGTGACCGTCTCCGTGATCTTCCCGCACTCGGCACACACCGGATTGAAGGGAACGTAGTCGCCGTCGACCTTGTCCTGGTACTGTGAGAGCACCTCCCGAACGCCGTCGAGGTCGGCGAGGACCGTCCGGGTCACCTCGTCGAAGTCGCCGTCGGCGTACAGCTCCGTGTTCGAGACCATCTCGACCGGAATCGACAGCCGGTCGGCGTCGGCCTTGAGGAGGGCGGCGAAGTGGGCGGCGTACGACTCGCGCTCGCCGAACGGGTCGGGGATCGCGGTGTACGGCTTCCCGAGGTTCCGGCCGAGCGCGCCCGCGTCCACCTCGCCGAGTCCGACGATCTCTCCGTCGGCGTTCGCCAGCTTCCGGGGGATCTTGCGGAGCGGGTCCTTGTCGTCGGAGGTGAACACCTGCCGGACCTCGTGGCCCCGGTCGCGAAGCACCGCGGCGACGAAGTAGCCGCGCATGATCTCGTTGAAGTTCCCGAGGTGCGCGACGCCCGACGGGGAGACGCCGCCCTTGATCACGATCGGTTCGTCGGGGTCGCGCGCCTCGATCTCGTCCGCCACCACGTCGGCCCAGAAGGCCCGGAACCGCTCGCCGCCGTCTCCGCCGCGCTCCTCGTCGGTCTCCGGTGCGCCGCGCTCTCCCGCCCTCCCAGAGAGAATGTGCGGGGAGTCGTCACGCGCGGCGTCGGTCGTCTCGTCGGCGTCGGTCGCGTCGTCGGCGCTCATGCGTCGCTCGCCTCTGCCCAGTCGGTCGGCTCGTCGCTTCCGGTCGGCACCACGTCGGTACCCGTGTGGTCGCCGCGGAGGACCGCGTCGACGACGACGCTCGGCTCCGTGCCGTCGAGGACGAGGGAACGAATCTCCGCTCGGTCGATCAGTTTCGCCGCGAGCAGGTCGACCGGCGCGGAGGCGCCGGCGTCCCGGCTCATCGGGAGGACGATGTCGACGAGTTCCGCCGGCGACATCGACTCGAACTGGGTCGCGCTCGGGTCGGCGTTAGGGTCCGCGTCGTACACGCCGTCCGCGCTCGTCGCGTATACGAGCAGATCCGCGTCCACGGACTCCGCGAAGGCGGCGGCGACCGCGTCGGTGGTCTGTCCGGGGGTCACACCCCCCATCACCGCCACCTCGCCGCGCCGGAGCGCGGCGGCCGCTCCGTCGTAGTCCGTCGCCGGCGAGATGTTCGCCTGTCCTTCGAGCGCGGCGATGAGGAGGCGGGCGTTGAGTCGGGTGGTCCCGATCCCGAGCTGGTCGAGTTCGACCTCGTTCGCCCCCAACTCGCGGGCCGTCTGGATATACTCGCGGGCGACGCCGCCACCGCCGACGACGACACCGACCTCACAGCCGTCGGCGGTGAGTCGCTCGATCGCCTCGGCGTACGCGGCCACCCTGCCGGGGTCCAGATCGGGCGCGAGCACGCTCCCGCCGATAGAAACGACGACTCTCATTACGGTCGAATATCCCTGTCGCGGTCTTAAGGATTATCAAGCGTACCGGGTCGGTGCCGCGTCCCGCCCGACGAGCCGGGAAACGCATAAGCCGCTCGCACCCCCCGTTCGGGTATGCAACCGATATCCATCGTCGGTCCGGGAGCCGCCGACCTCGCCGGGTCGCTCGCGGACCGCCTCGACGGGCGGGTGGCCGTCGTCGACGCCGCCGACTCGGAGGCGACCGACGGCGGGGTCGGCGTTCGCGACGGGAACTCGGAGGGCGGCACCGCGTCCGACGCGAGCGCACGCACCGCGATCGCTCTCGGCGGGGACGGCTCGTGGACGGGGCGCGGACGCGTCGACGGCCTCGACGACCTCCTCGACGGCCTCGCGCCCGACCACGAGTACCTCATCGCACTCGGCGAGTCCCGCCTCCGCGTCCCGACGGTCCTGCTCGGAGAGGACCTAAAAGAGTCGGCCGTCCCCGGTCCGGTTATCGCCGCCGGCGCCACGCCCGCCGCGGTCGACGTCGAGGGGCTCCTCGCGGAGATAGACGCCGCGGAGCCGTGGATCACCCGCGAGACGCTCGTCGATCGGATGAGGGACGGCGCGGACGCGGACCGCGCCGGTGCCATCGCGACGTTCACCGGACGCGTCCGGGCGCGCGACGCGCCCGACGACGACCGCACCACGCATCTCGCGTTCGAGAAGTACGAGGGAGTCGCCGCGGAGCGGATGGACGCCATCGCGGCCGAACTCACCGACCGAGCGGGCGTGTTCGACGTTCGGATGCACCACCGGACGGGGGTGATCGAGGCGGGCGAAGACATCGTGTTCGTCACCGTCCTCGCCGGACACCGCCGCGAGGCGTTCCGAGCCGTGGAGGACGGGATCGACCGCTTAAAAGACGAGGTGCCGATATTCAAAAAAGAGACCACAGAGGCGGCGGAGTTCTGGGTCCACCGGCAAGAGTAGCGCCTTCGGCGACGCTCCTCGCGCCCGACTCACGACCGATTTCTCTCCGCGCGCGGTCGAACTTCCACTCGACTCCGGCCCGACAACGGGCAAAATTCGCTCGTTCCCCGACTCGCTCGGTCCGACGCGGTTCGTCGAGACGAGCTCATATCGAAGGGCTCTCTACTGCTTATAAAATATCTAAGCGGTTCTGAAAGGGTTGTGAACGATCCGTCTGACACCTTTTAGCGCCGTCGTCTCACCTGAAACGCCCTGAAAGGCGCTGAACGCCCCCCAACGGTCGTACCTTTATAACACCGTCCGGCAGCAAGCACCGAGTGTACCATGAGCGCGACTGCAACCCCCTCCACGACGACCGCACGCGACGACCTCAGCAAGGAAGAGCGGCTGAAGGCGTACCTGCTCGACCGCGCCGAGGACGGCGAGATGTACTTCAAAGGGAAGTTCATCTCCGAGGACGTCGACCTCTCGCCGAAAGAGATCGGCGCGCTGATGGTGAAACTCCGCGACTCCGCTACGGAGCTCACCGTCGAGAAGTGGTCGTACACGGGCGCGACGACGTGGCGTGTCGAGCCCGCCTGACACAGATCGCACCGCCCCCTCCCACGCGTCCCCGCACGCACCGTACGCACAGAAACGTCACGGACGGCGTTTAATCCAGACCCTCTCCCCGTAACCGCGCGCGCCGGTCCCCCGGCTCTTTCACCGCCCAGACGCGGGTCTCCCCACCGCGAACAGCGCCGCTCTCTCCGCTTCGACGCGTCGCCTCTCGAGTCACTGCCGCCGGCGGTCCCGACGCGGGGTTTATACTCGCCGACCAGTTACGACCGGTGATGCCAACACACGAGGGCGGGGAGCCGTCGGGCGGCCCCGACATCCCGCGTCCGGAGCCGCTCCGGACGTTTTTCCGGGTCGACGAGATCCGACGAGACGGCGACCACGTCCGGTACGTCGGCGAGTCGTACATCCCGGAGCGTACGCTGTCGCGAAAGCTGATCCCGAAGTTCCGCGAGGCCGGCTACGACGTCGACGTGGAGGCGGTCGAGGGCGGCCACGTCGTCGTTGCGACCCCGTTTACCCAGGGGCGATCTGGAATCCCGTGGGTCAACGTCCTCATGTTCGCGGCGACGGTCATCTCTACGCTGTTCGTGGGTGCGTACGGCTGGTACTACATCGGGTGGGAGACGATCACCGCGAACCCGTTGACGCTGCTGCGGGCGTGGCCGTTCACGGCCGCCGTCCTCGGCGTGCTGATGACACACGAACTCGGCCACTACGTCGCTGGCCGGTACCACGGCGTCGACGTCTCGCTCCCCTACGTCATCCCGTTCGTCGTCCCCTTCGGGACGCTCGGGGCGATCATCCGCATGCGCGGCCGAATGCCCTCGCGAAAGGCCCTGTTCGACATCGGCGTCGCCGGGCCCATCGCCGGACTGGTCGCGACGGTCGTCGTCACGGCCATCGGCCTCTCGCTCGACCCGATCCGCATCCCGGCCGAGATCACGAGCACGTCGGGGACGATGATCCGCTTCAACAACCCGCCGCTGTTGGGACTCATCGCCGACCTCCTCGGGCAACCGACGACGTACGACGATCCGGGACTCACCGCACACCCGGTGGTGATCGGCGGCTGGGTCGGGATGTTCTTCACTCTCCTCAACCTGCTACCGGTCGGCCAACTCGACGGGGGTCACATGGTCCGCGCGATGCTCGGCCCGCGACAGGAGACCGTCGCGGCGCTGGTCCCCGGCGCCCTGCTGTCGATCGCCGCGTACCTCTACTTCTGGCGCGGGTTCGGCATCGACCAGTCGGTTGGGCTGTGGACGTTCTGGGGCGTGTTCTCGCTCGTGATCGCCTTCAACGGCCCCGCGAACCCCGTCGACGAGGAGCGAGTCGGGTGGGCGCGCGTCGCGGTCGGGCTCGCGACGTTCGCCGTCGGGGCCCTCTGTTTCCTCCTCGTACCGATCGAAGTCGTCAGCGCCTGAGCCGATGATCTCGCTCCCCACCCGGATCGAACGGGCCGGGTTCCGCCTGCGCTATCGGCTCGCGGACCTGACGTACGCCGTCGGGATCGCAACGCCCAAACGCGGCGTCGCCGGGACGTACTGGAGCTACGAGCCGACCGATCCCCACGGGGACGATCCGGGACTCGCCGCCCTCGAAGCGCTCCCGGCCGACGCGACGATCGTCGACGCCGGGGCACACGTCGGCGAACACGCCATCCCGCTCGCGCTCGACACCGACCGGCACGTGATCGCCTTCGAGCCGAACGGCGAGAGCGCCGACCGACTCGCCCGCAACGCGCGGCGGAACGGCCTGAGAGTGACCGGCGGCGACCCCGCATCCGGCGGCGGCTCCGCCGACGCGATCGACCTCAGACGCGCCGGACTCGGCGACGCGACGGCGACGCTCTCGTTTTACCGGTCGACGTTCTCGAAGCTCTCGGCGTTCGACCGCGACCGCGCGACCCGATGGGGCGCCGAGGTCGCCGCCGTGGAGTCGGTGCCGATACTGCGACTCGACGACATCGTCCGAGAGAGTGACGGCGAGGACGGCGCGACGGGGAAGGAGCCGGCGAGCGACGACCTCGCCGACGCCGTCCCGCCTCCCGACGCGATCAAGGTCGACGTCGAGGGCCACGAGGCGGCCGTCCTCCGGGGCGCAGCACGGACGATCGCGACGTACCGTCCGCTGCTGGTCATCGAGGTACACGACGAGGCCGGTGATCGCGACGGCGACACGCAGTCGGGAGGTGAGAGCCCACGGCCGAGCGAACGGGACCTCCGCGAGTGGCTCGTCGAGCGCGGGTACACCGTCGAACCGGCCGAAGACGTCTGGATCTGTCGCGGGTGAGTTCCGGGGCGTCGCCCGTCTCCCGGCGCGGTCAGTCCTCGCGCCGCTTTTTCATCCCCTGTCTGGTGAACTGCGGGGTCGCGCGGAGCCCGCGGTTCTTCCGGAACGACCGGTAGAGCGCCACGGCGAGCGGCGCGGCGAGGAGGAGGACGACCGCCGCGAGCCGCCACGACTGCGCGAACGAGTAGAGGATCGTCGAGGAGAGCACCCCGACCGCGAGCAACACCGAGTAGGCGATCCGCATCGCGAGTTTGTCGAGGACCTTCGAGCCGTCGTCGATCGTCACGTCGACGTGGAGGTCGCCGCGGTTCGCCCGCTGGAGGAACTCGTCGGCCTTCGGCGGGACCGTGAACAGCGCTTCCGCGGTTCGTTGCGCCTGTCTCCCGGCGTCCTCGGCCAGGTCGCGCGCGGTCTGCTCGTAGTACCCCTCGTCTCTGAGGTAGTCAGTCGCGGTCGAGATGAAGTCGAACTCGGGGTCTAAGGTGACACAGACCCCCTCGACGACGGTGGCGACGCGCAGGACGAGCGCGAGGTTCGGCGGGAGCCGGAGCGGAAACTCGTAGATGGTCGACTCCACCTGCTCGATGATCTGGTTCACCTGGTACTGCTCGATGTCCTCGCCGCTGGCGTCGGCGATGGCCAGCTCCATCACGTTCCCCATCACCTCCCGGTCGGCGTCCGGCGAGAGGGTTCCCATCGCGATCAGCGTGTCGAGGATGCCGTCGATGTCCTGCCGGGCGACCGCGACGTAGAAGTCGACGATCTTCTCCTGGATGAACGGGTCGACCCGGCCCGCCATCCCGAAGTCGTAGAAGATCACCCGCCCGTCCTCGTCGACGGCGAGGTTTCCGGGGTGCGGGTCGGCGTGGAACACGCCGTCGTCGATGATCATCTGCAGGTACACGTCCTGGAGCGTTCCGGCGATCCGGGTCCGATCGATCCCCGCGTCGTCGAGGGCGTCGACGTCGCTGATCTTGGTTCCGGGGATGTACTCCATCGTGAGCACGCGCGGGCCGGACACCGCCTCGAAGGCGGTCGGAATCCGGATCCGGTCTTCCGCCGCGAAGTTGTCGCGGATCTCTTCGAGCATCCGGCGCTCGCGGGCGTAGTCCATCTCCTCGCGGATCGTCTTCGCGAACTCGTCGGCGAGGTTTTCGAGGGAGAACGCCCGCCCGCTGCCGGTGAACTGCCGGACGAGCGGAATCGACCAGCGGATCGTCCGGAGGTCGGCCTCGACCAGCGACTCGATCCCCGGCCGACGGATCTTCACCGCCACGTCGGTGCCCTCGTAGCGCGCGGTGTACACCTGCCCGAGGCTCGCGCCGCTTATCGGCTCTCTGTCGAACTCGTCGAAGATCTCGTCGACCGGCCCGAGGTCCTCCTCGATGACCGTCTGCGACTCCTCCCACGAGGCCGGCGGCACGTCGTCTTGGAGGCCCTCTAACACCTCGATGTACGCCGGCGGGAGGATGTCCGGTCGCGTCGAGAGGATCTGCCCGAGTTTGATGAAGGTGGGTCCGAGCGTGAGCAGGATGTCGAGGAGGACGGCGGCGCGCTCGCGCTGGGTCTCGGCGTCGACGTCGCGACCGCGGCCGAACAGGAAGTACCGCTTGCGGTCTCGCCAGTAGGCGACGATCAGCGGCGAGAACTGCCGCATGACCACGACGAACCGCCAGTATGCGCGGAAGTTGACCAGCGTAACCACCCGTCAGGCGTCGCCGGACTCGTCGGTCTCGTCGGGACCGTCGCCGCCGGTCTCGGTGCCGTCGTCGCCGGCCTCGTCGACCGGGATCGTTCGGGAGGTGCTTTCGGTTCGCTTGGGGATCGTCACTTCGAGGACCCCGCGGTCGATCTCGGCGTCGGCATCGCTCCCGTCCGCGTCGCTCGGGAGCGGGAGTTCCGCGTCGAGGAACAGCGGTCGGTCCTCGCGCACGTAACTGAACCCCTCGGGGATCGACTTCTCGCGGCGTCCCTCGATGACGATGCGGCCGTCTTCCGCGAGGACCTCGGTGGTCTCGGCGGTGGCACCGGGGAGGTCGACGACGAGGACGTAGCCCTCGTCGGATTCGAGCAGATCCGCAAACACCGCGTCCGGGAGGTCTCGGAGCGCATCGCGTAACGCTGACATATTCACCGGTACGGTCGCTGCGGCGAAAAAGGTGTGGAAAAGGGAGCCGTTCCCGTCTCGCCCGGTTCGGCCGTCGACGCGTCTCGGCGAACGATTTAAATAGTGTCGTGTGGTACCACGTACCACGAGGTGAGTAGAGAGAACATCAACAACGGTTATCCACCGCAGTCGACGGCAGCACACCGCATCGAGTTCTGTCCAGGCAGCTTCCAGACGCTGGCCGCGCGTCCCTCGCCGGACGCGACCCGCCAGACCGTTTCGTTCGTCGCATCGACTTACACCGCCCTCTTTACCCGACCGATACCGCCTTCTTCCCACCGGACAGCACCGCCGACGTGAGCCCCGCTACTTCGTCTCCGACGCCAGCCGCGAGCAGAACGCCGTCAGCGCCGCGTTGAACGCGGCCGGCCGTTCGAGCATCGCGAGGTGTGCGGCGCCTTCGATCACCGCGCGCTCACAGTCGGGAATCCGGTCGGCGAGGTAGTCGTGATAGTCCACGGGCGTGAGCGCGTCGTGTTCGCCCACGACCGCGAGCGACGGGACCGCGATATCGTCGAGCCGGTCGCGAACATCGAAGGTGTGACAGGTCTCGAAGTCGCGTTCGGTGACCGCTCGTCCGCAGTCGCGCATTCCGGCGCGCGACAGGGCGACGTACTCCGACGGCGCGTCGTGGAACAGCCGGTCCGGCTGGTGGAGCGTCTCGACCGCGCGGCCGAAGTCGGCGGCGAGCGCCTCGCGGAGCGCGTCCGCGACGGCGAGTTTCGCTCCCGTCCCGGCGAGAACGAGCCCGTCGAGCGGGCGGTCACGCGCTAGGGCGACCCACAGCGCGACGGCGCCGCCCAGCGAGTTGCCACAGAGGACGGTCGCGCCCGTTTCCGCTGCCACGGCGGCCACGTCGTCCGCGTACGCGTCGAGCGTCTCGGGGCCGGCGGGCGTGTCGACGTCGTCGCTGTCGCCGTGTCCCGACAGGTCGAGCGCGACTACCGGACACCGGTCGCTCAAGCGCGCCTGCGCCTTCCAGACGTCTTTGCTCCCGCCGCTCCCGTGGACGAAACAGATCGCCGGTCCGTCGCCGCCGCGGTCGGAGACCCGATAGGCCGTGTCGCGGTCGTGGTGGGTGACCCGCTTCATGCTCGTTCTCCCGCGCGGGAGTTTATAAACGTCCGGCGGTGCGGCGGCGCCGCCACGAGCGGGACGACCGACGGAAGACGCTCCCGTCACCCGACGGGGATCGCCGGACGGGTTCGGGGTCGTGGAGCCCCGAACCGCAACACTACCGATGCGCCTGTAGCATCTCACGTCATGCGATTTTCAGCGATATATTTAAATACTCTCGCGCCTAACTTGTAGTTAGCATGGATATACAACAGACTCGTTCGACCGGCGATGAGGTGCTGTTTCGCCGGTACGAGTACGAGGACGGCTGGGTCGTCGCTGCCGATCTGGGTGCGGACACGGAGAACGTCTCCGTCGACACCGTCGGTACCACCGCTATCGTCGTGATCGAAGGGGACGGCGACCCCGTCGAGTCGGAGTTCGAACTGCCGGGCGCGGCCGACTCGGTCGCCGTCGAGAACGGCGTGGTCACCGTGGAGGGGAGCCGATGAAACTCACTGTCAGGCCGCTGAAACAGAAGGACGCCGGGCGTCGCCTCGCGGCGATAGACCGCGTCGCGGCCGACGAGCTCGGGCTCTCCGGCGGCGACATCGTCCGCGTCGAGGGCGCCAACGGGGCCGCCATCGCGCGCGTCTGGCCCGGCTACCCCGAGGACGACGGGAGCGGCGTGGTCCGCATCGACGGCCGGCTCCGCCAGGAGGCGAACGTCGGCATCGACGACCGCGTGACCGTCGAGTCCGTCGACGTCTCGCGGGCGGAGTCGGTGACGATCGCCTTCCCGAGCCAGCTCCGCGTCCGCGGGCAGATCGCCCCGTTCATCCGCGACAAGCTCTCCGGACAGCCCGTGACCGAGGGGCAGACGATCCGCACCTCGATGGGCTTCGGCCTGATGGGCGGTCAGTCGCAGGCGGTCCCGATGAAGGTCGCCTCGACGACCCCGTCGGGAACGGTCGTCATCACCGACGACACCGAGATTTCCATCTCCGAGGTGCCCGCCGAGGAGCTGACCGAGCGGAGCGCCCCCGGCGACGGCGCGGGCGACGGGCCCGACGTGGCCTACGAGGACATCGGCGGGCTCGACAGCGAACTCGAACAGGTCCGCGAGATGATCGAGCTCCCGATGCGGCATCCGGAGCTGTTCAAGCGCCTCGGCATCGACCCGCCGAAGGGCGTGCTCCTCCACGGCCCGCCGGGCACGGGGAAGACGCTGATCGCGAAGGCCGTCGCCAACGAGATCGACGCGAACTTCCACACCATCTCCGGGCCGGAGATCATGTCGAAGTACTACGGCGAGAGCGAGGAGCAGCTCCGCGACGTGTTCGAGGAGGCCTCGGAGGAGGCGCCCTCGATCATCTTCATGGACGAGCTGGACTCGATCGCGGCCAAACGCGAGGAGGCCGGCGGCGACGTGGAGCGCCGCGTCGTGGCCCAGCTGCTCTCGCTGATGGACGGGCTCGAAGAGCGCGGCGAGGTCGTCGTCATCGGCGCGACCAACCGCGTCGACGCCATCGACCCCGCGCTCCGGCGCGGCGGCCGGTTCGACCGCGAGATCGAAGTCGGCGTCCCCGACCGCGACGGTCGCAAGGAGATCCTGCAGGTCCACACGCGGAACATGCCGCTCGTCGACGAGATCGACTTAGACGAGTACGCGGAGAACACCCACGGCTTCGTGGGCGCGGACTTAGAGTCGCTGGCGAAGGAGTCGGCGATGCACGCGCTGCGGCGCATCCGCCCCGAGATCGACTTAGAGAGCGACGAGATCGACGCCGACGTGTTGAACTCGATCCAGGTCACCGAAGACGACTTCAAACAGGCGTTAAAGGGGATCGAACCCTCCGCGCTCCGCGAGGTGTTCGTCGAGGTACCCGACGTGAGCTGGGACCAGGTCGGCGGCTTAGAGGGCACCAAAGAGCGGCTCCGCGAGACGATCCAGTGGCCGCTTGAGTACCCCGAGGTGTTCGAGGAACTCGACATGCAGGCCGCGAAGGGCGTCCTCATGTACGGCCCGCCGGGCACGGGGAAGACGCTGCTCGCGAAGGCCGTCGCCAACGAGGCGGAGTCGAACTTCATCTCGATCAAGGGGCCGGAGCTGCTGAACAAGTTCGTGGGCGAGTCCGAGAAGGGCGTCCGCGAGGTGTTCAGCAAGGCCCGCGAGAACGCGCCGACGATCGTGTTCTTCGACGAGATCGACTCGATCGCCACCGAGCGCGGCAAGAACTCTGGCGACTCCGGCGTCGGCGAGCGCGTCGTCTCCCAGCTGTTGACGGAGCTCGACGGGCTCGAGTCGCTGGAGGACGTGGTCGTCATCGCGACGACGAACCGGCCGGACCTGATCGACTCGGCGCTGCTCCGCCCCGGCCGGCTCGACCGGCACGTCCACGTGCCCGTGCCGGACGAGGACGCGCGCCGGAAGATCCTGGAGGTGCACACGCGCGAGAAGCCGCTGGCAGACGACGTCGACCTCGACGCGATCGCCCGGAAGACCGAGGGCTACGTCGGCGCCGACATCGAGGCCGTCGCTCGCGAGGCCTCGATGAACGCGTCGCGGGAGTTCATCGGCAGCGTCTCGCGAGAGGACGTGGGCGAGTCCGTCGGGAACGTCCGCGTGACGATGCAGCACTTCGAGGACGCCTTAGACGAGGTGAACCCGAGCGTCACTCCCGAGACGCGCGAGCGCTACGAGGAGATCGAAAAGCAGTTCCGGACGTCGGAGGTCGACCGTCGGGGCGACGAGCTCGGCCCCGCCTTCCAGTAGGGTCCGGATCGCAGCCGGCGAGCCGCCGCGGTTTTTTAAATAACGCCGAACGTCGTCAGCAGATAGAACGCCGCGACGAGGACGATGCCGATCGTGACGAGCCGCCACGCCAGCTTCAACACGAACTTCCCGAGGACGATCACGACGGCGACGGCGAGGAGCGCGACGAGTAGCTGTCCGGGCTGGCTGGCGAGGAGGCCGGCCTGCAGCGGTACCGAGGCCGCGAGTGCGGCGAGCGAAGCAGTCATGTCACGGTTCACGGCGAGGCCGCTGATAAGCTTATGGGCCGCGTCCCGCGATCCGTTCTCGAACTCTGACAGTTTAACCGAGCGGAACGGGCGAAAGACCGACGATCGATCACCGGAATCCGCGCCCCGCGCGGCGGCGTCCTCGGACGACCGGACAGACGACGCCGGTTCGAACCCCCCTTCTGTTCCGGTGGGAAACGCCTCTGTTCACGGGGTTTTCTCGGCTGCCGATCAGTTTCACTCCGGTCTGGCTACGCTTATGTGCACGGAGTCCGTCCGTAGGTGACGTACCGAAACTCCCGTCAGACGCGCGGCACAGCCGTTGTATAACGAAGCAAACAGATAGACGCCTGTCGGGTCTTCGTATCCGAACCTACAAGGGCCCGCCACGCCAGTACACCAACACTACAGATGACCCATATTGCACGTCAACCGAGCGGGGTGGCCGTCGAATGAGCAGCGACGGCGTCGCCGCCGACGAACTCGAACTGCCGATCAAACGAACCACGGGCGAGACGATGGAAGAGCGGCTCACCGCCAACGCCTACAACAACATCCTCCCCGCGCGCTACCTCCGGAAGAACGCGGACGGCGAGGCGATAGAGAACCCCGAGGAGCTGTTCGACCGCGTCGCGCGCAACGTCGCGCTCGCGGAGGCGGTCTTCGAGTCCGAAAAACAGGACGTCGAGATCACGGTCACGCCGGACCAGCTGAAGCCCGACCACCCGCGACGCGACGAACTCGCCGCCGAGGTGTTCGGCGCGGGGACGACCGCCGAGGACGACGCGGAGACGACGCTGACCGCACACAACGTCAACAAGTTCGCGTACGACACCGTCGTCCCCGAACTCCCCGAGTCCGTGCGCGACCACGTTGAGGCGACCGCGGACCGGTTCCGCGACGGGATGGAGCAGCTCTCCTTTATGCCGAACTCGCCGACCCTGATGAACGCGGGCGACGAGCTCCAGCAGCTCTCCGCCTGCTTCGTCGACTCCCCCGGCGACGACATCACGGACATCCACCAGACCGCCAAGGAGGCGGCCGAGGTGTTCCAGTCCGGCGGCGGCATGGGGTACGCGTTCTGGAAGCTCCGCCCTTACGGCGACTCCGTCGGCTCGACGGGCGGTATCGCCTCCGGGCCGATCACCTTCATGCGGACGTTCGACCAGATGTGCGAGACCATCGCGCAGGGCGGCGCGCGCCGCGGCGCACAGATGGGCGTCATGCGCGTCTCGCACCCGGACGTCATCCAGTTCATCCACTCGAAGAACAAAGACGTCTCCCTGGCCCACTCGCTGCGGCTGAACGACCCCGACGACTTTACGCACAACTCCTTCGCGGACGCCTTAGAGGAGGCGCGCGAGCTGATCGACGAGGACGGAAAGGTCCCCGAACACCTGCGGAACGCGGTCGAGGGCCACCTCTCGAATTTCAACATCAGCGTCGGCGTCACCGACGACTTCATGGAGGCGCTGTACAACGACGAGGAGTTCACCTTCACGAACCCGCGCACGGAGGAGCCCCACGTCGCGACCCCCGAGACGAAAGAGATCTACGACATGTTCGGCCTCGGCGAGCACGTCGAGGTCGGCGAAGTGTTATCGATCCCGGCACAGGAACTCTGGGACGACATGATCGAGGGCGCCCACGAGAACGGCGAACCGGGCGTCATCTACCTCGAACGGGTGAACAAAGAGCACTCCTTCGACGTGGAAGAAAACCCGGATCACCGGATCCTCGCGACGAACCCCTGCGGCGAGCAGCCGCTCGAAGAGTACGAGGCCTGTAACCTCGGACATATCAACCTCTCGACGCTCGCGGCACAGGACGCACCGGACTGGCGCGTCTGGTCGGCGGAACACGCCGACGAGTACGACTCACAGGAGGCCGCGATGTCGGCGTTCTTAGAGGAGGCGATCGACTTCGAGGAGTTCGACGAGCGGATCGACTACGGCACCCGCTTCTTGGAGAACGTCGTGACGATGTCGGACTTCCCGGTCGAGAAGATCGAGGAGAAGGTCCGCGACATGCGGAAGATCGGGCTCGGCGTCATGGGGCTCGCACAGCTGTACATCCAGCTCGGCATCCAGTACGGGACCGAGCCGGGCAACGAGGTCGCCCGCCAGCTGATGACCCACATCAACCACGCGTCGAAACAGACCTCCCACGAGCTCGCCGAAGAGCGCGGGACGTTCAACGACTGGGCGGACTCGAAGTACGCGAACCCCACCGAGTACCGCGACTGGTTCGAACACTACACCGGGCTCGACGCCGACGAGTGGGAGGACGGCTTCCCGATCCGCAACCACAACACGACGACCATCGCGCCGACGGGCACGACGTCGATGATCGGCAACACCACCGGCGGCTGTGAGCCCATCTACAACGTCGCCTACTACAAGAACGTCTCCGACGACGTGCAGGGCGACGAGATGCTCGTCGAGTTCGACGACTACTTCCTCCGCACCTTAGAGGAGAACGACGTCGACGTCGACGCCGTCAAACAGGAGGCCCAAGACCAGATGGCGACCAACGAGTTCGACGGTGTGGACGGGTTAGAGACGGTCCCGGACGCCATCGGCGAACTGTTCGTCGTCACCGGCGACCTGTCGGGCAAGCAGCACGCGGCGGTCCAGTGCGCCTGTCAGGAGGGCGTCGACTCCGCCATCTCGAAGACGTGTAACTTCCCGAACGACGCCACCGCCGAGGAGATGGAAGAGGTGTACCGCTACATCTACGACCACGGCGGCAAGGGCGTCACCGTCTACCGCGACGGCACCCGCTCGAAGCAGGTGCTCACGACGCGCGCGAAGAACACGGAGTTCGCCGACGAGGCCGAGGCGGCCGAGACCATCGTCGAACAGATCGGCGAGGTGTTCGGCGGCATCGAGTCGTTCCTCGACAACGAGGACGTGCAGGCGCAGATCGACGCGGAGATCTCGGAGCTCCTCGAAGCCACCGAACAGCCCCGGATCGACTACAGCGAGCGCAGCCCGCGCCCCGACTCGCTGAGCGGCGTCACCCAGCGCGTCGAGACCGGCTACGGGAAGCTGTACGTCACCATCAACGAAGACGAGCACGGTCGGCCGTTCGAGCTGTTCGCGAACATCGGCCACTCCGGCGGTTACACCAACTCCTTCACCGAGGCGCTCGCGAAGGTCATCTCCACGGCGCTCCGCTCGGGGGTCGACCCCGAAGAGATCGTCGACGAGCTCCACGGCACCCGGAGCCCGAAGGTCGCGTGGGACAAAGGCGAGCAGATCCAGTCGATCCCGGACGCCATCGGCACCGCGCTCCGTCGCTACCTCGACGACGAGATCGACAAGGGCATCCCGCAACAGCAGAGCCTCGACGACGTCGAGGGCACGGCCGAACCGGCGAGCCAGACCGACGGCGGCGCGGTCGACGCCGACGCGGCGACCGACGCGCCGAACGGTCCCGGCCCGGCGGCCGCGGACGACGCGGCCGGCGCGGACGACGCGACCCAGGAGCTGATCGCGGCCGGCGAATCGCCCGAATGTCCCGAGTGTGGCGGGATGAACCTCTACTACTCCGAAGGCTGCAAGACGTGCGAGTCGTGCGGCTGGTCGGAGTGTTGAGGTAAGGCGGAGTCGCGTCGACTCCGGCGGTTCGACTTTTATAGGCGGTCGTCGTTACGCGCTCCGTTTATAGGCAGTCGTCGTTACGCGCTCCATTTATACGTCAAGCCGGCGGCTCGCGGGTCGACGCCGTCTCGACCGCACCGATACCTCAAAAATATGTGGTCGCGTCGCCGTTAGAACGTCTCGAGGTAGCGGTCCTCCTCCCACTCCGAGACCTGGGTGAGGTACTCGCTGAACTCCTGGGACTTCGCCTCGGCGAACTTCTCCGAGGTGTGCGGGCCGAGCGCCTCCTGCATGACTTCGTCGGCCTCCAGTTCCTCGACGGCGGCGCCGAGGTTCGGCGGGAGCGTCTCGATGCCGTACTCCTGGCGCTTCTCGTCGTCGAACTCGTAGATGTCCTCGCGGACCGGGTCGCCGGGGTCGGCGCCGGTCTTGATCCCGTCGAGGCCGGCGGCGATGAGCGACGCCATCCCGAGGTACGGGTTACAGGACGGGTCGGGGCTGCGGACCTCGAAGCGAGCGGAGACGCCGGCGGCGTCCGGGACGCGGACGAGCGCCGAGCGGTTCGTGTCGGACCAGGCGACGTAGATGGGCGCCTCGTAGCCGGGCACCAGGCGCTTGTAGGAGTTCACGGTCGGGTTCGTCACGGCCGTGAACGCGGGGGCGTGCTCTAAGATGCCGCCCATGAACTGGTAGGCCGTCTCGCTCAGGTTGAACTCGTCGTCGTCGTCGGCGAAGGCGTTGCCGTCCTCGTCGAAAAGCGAGATGTGGCTGTGCATCCCCGAGCCGTTGATGTCGGCGATCGGCTTGGGCATGAACGTCGCGTGGAGGTCGTGCTGCTCGGCGACCGCGCGGACGACCGCGCGGAACGTCGCGATGTTGTCCGCGGTCGTGAGCGCGTCGTCGTACTTGAAGTTGATCTCGTGTTGCCCCTCCGCGACCTCGTGGTGGGAGGCTTCGATCTCGAAGCCCATCTCTTCGAGCGTGAAGATGATCTCTTTGCGCACGTCGGACGCGAGGTCCTTCGGCGCCAGATCGAAGTAGCCGCCGTTGTCGTGCGGGATGGTGGTCGCGTTGCCCTCGTCGTCCTTCTCGAACAGGAAGAACTCCGGCTCGGGACCGATGGAGACGGTGTAGCCCATCTCCTCGGCCTCTTCGAGGACGCTTTTTAAGACCTGCCGCGGGCCGCCGACGAACGGCTCGCCTTCGGTGGTGACGATGTCACAGATGAGCCGCGCGGCCCCGCTGTCGCCGTCGCCGTCGCTGCGCCACGGGAGCACCGCGAACGTGTCCGGGTCGGGGACGAGACGCATGTCCGACTCCTGGATGCGAACGAACCCCTCGATGGAGGAGCCGTCGAAGTAGATGCCCTCGGTGAACGCCTTCTCCGCCTGGTGGGCCGGCACGGAGACGTTCTTTACGACGCCGAGAATGTCGGTGAACTGGAGGCGAAGGAAGTCAACGTTTTTCTCCTCGATCTCGTCGAGTACTGCCTGTTCTTCGGCCGTGAGGCCGCCGTCTGGTTTCGCGTGTTCGTCCGTCATGTTCTGGACGTTTGTTTCCTTATCTGCCAGTATAAAGGCCTTATCGCTTGGCGCATGAACCGCCAGTCGCGCAAGAATGCTGGACGTTCGTAAAATTATAAACCCCTGACGGTGTGGTTAGCTGTGATGACGTACGAAAACCTCGACGCGAAACTCGTCAACTCCCTTCTCAGCAACGGGCGGGCGAGCCTCAGAAGCCTCGGCGACGAACTCGACGTATCCGTGACGACGGTGTCGAACCACCTCCGCGATCTCGAAGACGAGGGCGTGATCCGCGGGTACACGCCCATCGTCGACTACGACAAACTCGGCTACGACGTGACCGCCGTCCTCCAGTTGAAAGTGGAGGGGAGCGCGCTCCCGGCCGTGACCGAAAAACTCCGCCAGGAGAAGCAGATGGTGAGCGTCTACGAGGTCACGGGCGACTACGACGTGATCGCGATCGGCAAGTTCACCGACACCGACGGGATGAACGACCAGATCAAGTCGATCCTCACCGACGCCGACATCCGCGAGTCGAACACGAGCGTCGTCCTCAACGCCGTCACCGAAAACGAGCAGTTCGACCTCGATTTAAACGAAGAGTAGTTCGCCTACCGGTCTGCGGCCGCCGTCAACGCCTCGACCGCCGGCAGCGGCTCGCCCGTCAGCGCGCGGATGTACGCGCCGCCCGCGATGGAGACGTGCGAGAAGTCGGCCTCGCGTAACCCGTACATCTCGATCGCCCGCGACGTGTCCCCGCCGCCGACGACCGAGAAACAGTCGGTCTCGGATATCGCTTCGAGGACGCCCACGGTCCCGTCGGCGAACCGCTCGTCCTCGAAGACGCCGAGCGCGCCCTTCACGAACACGCCGTCGGACTCGCGGATGAGCGGCTCGTAGTCGGCGACCGTCGCCGAGCCGACGTCGAGGTACCCCTCGGTCTTCTCGTCGATGTCGTCGACGGCGACCTCCGCGCGCTCGCCGTCTGCCCCCGCGTACGCGAGGTCGCTCGCGAGGTGGATCGCGTCGCCGCGCTCGTCGAGCACCGACTCGATCAGCCCGCGGTTGCGCTCCCACTGCTCGTCGAACAGGTCCATCTCGCCAACGTCGTGGCCGACGGGGTGTCCCGCGGCGCGGAGGAAGAGCTCGCCCGCGACGCCGCCGAGCAGGAAGCGGTCGACCCGGTCGTCTAACGCGTCCATCACGCCGATCACGTCGGTCGCCTTCGTCCCGCCGACGACCATCGTCACCGGCCCGTCGAACTCGCGGGTCGCGATTGCGGTGTTCGCCTCGTACTCCGTCTCCATCACGCGGCCGGCGTACGCGGGCAGCGCGAGCGGGAACCCGACCAGCGAGGCGTGCTTGCGGTGGGCCGCCGAGTAGGCGTCGTTGACGTACGCGTCGAACCGCGGCGCGAGCGTCCGAACGAACTCGGTGTCCGCCTTCGTCTCGGGCGACTCTTCGGGGAGTTCGTCGTCGCACATCCGGGTGTTCTCCAGCAGGAGGACCTCGCCCGCGTCGAGCCCGTCGATCGCGGCGAGCGCCGCGTCGCCGTACGTGTCCTCGACGAACGCGACCTCGCGGTCGACGTGTCCGGCGAGGATGTCGGCGTGGCCCGCGAGCGACGTGAAGTCGTCGCGACCGGGACGGCCCTGGTGGGCCATCAGCACGACGCGGTGGCCCGCCTCGGCGAGTTCGCGGACCGTCTCCGCGTGGCGCTCGAAGCGGCGGTTGTCTTGGGGCGTGCCGTCCTCTATCGGGGAGTTCAAATCGAGTCGAACGAGGACGCGGCTCTCTGCTGGAACGTCGTCGATGGTGTCGAACGCGGCCATTGTGTGAGTGTCGTCGATGGAATATTTAAGGGGTGGTTCTCCGGGGAAACGTTGCCGCCGGGGGGCGATGTCGCGGAACGCGTCGACCGCTCAGGCCTCGTCCTGGACGTAGGCGGCCATGTCGAGCATCCGGTTCGAGAAGCCGTACTCGTTGTCGTACCAGGTGAGGATCTTCAGGAGCTTCCCGCCGGCGATGACGTTCGTCGACTCTAAGTCGACGTAACTGGAGAAGGGGAGGCCGACGATGTCGGAGGAGACGACCTCGTCGTCGGTGTACCCTAAGACGCCGGCGAGCGGGCCGGAGTCGGCGGCGTCACGGAAGGCCGAGTTCACGTCCTCCTCGGTGACGGTCTCGTCGAGCGTGACGACGAACTCGGTGAGCGAGCCGCTCGGAACGGGCACGCGCATCGCCATCCCGTCGATCTTGCCCTCGAGCTGCGGGAGCACCTTCTGTGCGGCGCCCGCGGCGCCGGTCGAGGTGGGCACGATGTTCTCGGCGGCCGCTCGACCGCGGCGCGTCTTCGCCTTCGGGCCGTCGATGAGCGTCTGCGAGCCGGTGTACGCGTGGACGGTGGTGAGGGTGCCGGCGTCGATGCCGAACTCCTCGTCGAGCACCTTCGCGACCGGCGTGATGGAGTTGGTCGTACAGGAGGCGTTCGAGATCACGTCGTCGCCGTCGTACTCGTCGTGATTGACGCCGTACACGAGCTGTTTGACCGGCTCCTCGCCTTTCGGGGGCGCCGAGATGATCACGGTGTCCGCGCCGCCCTCGAGGTGTGCGCTCGCGTCCTCGCGGGTGCGGAAGACGCCCGTACACTCCAAGGCGACGTCGACGTCGAGGTCGCCCCACGGGAGGTCGGCGGGGTCCTGTACGTTGTACAGCGGGACGGCGGTGTCGCCGATCGTCAGCGCGTCGCCGTCGCGTTCGACGCCGTCGAGCCGGCCCATGACGGTGTCGTACTTCGCGAGATACGCCATGTCGTCGAAGTCCATCACGTCGTTGATGCCGACGAGCTCGATCCGGGGCGACTCCAACACCGCACGGAACACGTTCCGTCCGATCCGTCCGAACCCGTTCAGCCCCACCCGTACGACCTCATCGTCGCTCACCTCAGCACCGGCGTCTAGGTATGATTTACTCATATTCGAAAAAGGCGAGCCCAGATACTTAAATCCGACCGAGTTGGCGCGAGACGGTCACTATCGTTCGATTTTGTTACGATCGGTCTCGGCGCCTCTGTCCCCTCGGCGACCGATCCGGCCCGGTCCACGACGCGAATCGGGCGGAACTGTGAGCCGAGTGACGGGTGAGTTGAACCGCGACCGACAGGCGCCGAACCCCGCACGCACAGCCGCTAACCCCCGCGTTCGCCGGCGAAGACGGACGTGGACAGAAGGCTTATCGGGGCCACCGCCGTCATGTGAACCATGGACAGAGACGACCGTGACGATCCGTTCGGTAACTTCTTCGAGGAGATCGAACGGATGATGAACGAGATGGCCAACGGGGAGCCCGGAAACGAGGACGCCGGCTTCGGTTCGGCGACGCACGTGGACGCGTACACGACCGAGGAGGGCGTGCGACTCGTCGCGGACCTCCCGGCCGTCTCGAAAGACGAACTCTCGCTGCAGTGCGACGGTGAGTCGCTTACCATCTCCGCGGCGTCCGACCGGCGCGAGTACGACGAGACCGTCAAACTCCCCGTCCCGGTCGACGAACACTCCGCCAACGCGACGTTCAACAACGGCGTGTTAGAGGTCACCTTCGACCGCGACGACGACTCCGCCTCGATCGACTTGGAATAGCGTCGCGTCGCGCCGGATTATCCTTCCTTCGCGGTTCGCTCGACGAGCGCCGCCAGCCGGTCGTAAAACCCCGGCTCGTACTTCGTCGCCGCATCGACCGTCGGTCGCGCGTTGGTCTCGTTGACGACCAGCCGGCCGTCAGACGCCAGAATGTCGACGCCGAGGTAGTCGATGTCGAGGACCGCGGCCGCCCGCTCCGCCAGCGTTCGAGCGCGGTCCGGGAGGTCGACTCCGGTCGCGGTCGCGCCGCGGTGGACGTTGTGCTTCCAGCGTCCCGCCTCGACCGCGTCGGGGGAGAGGCGCCGTTCGACCGCGCCGGCGTACGCGCCGTCGACGACCATCGCGCGGTAGTCGCGCGCCGCCGGGAGAAACTCCTGGATCAGGTACGACTTGTCGCCGGTCGCGCGGTAGTCGTGGACGAGATTCAGGTAGTCGACGACGCCCAAAAGCGAGTCCAGGTCGGCCGCGGTCGCGACCCCGACGCCGCGAGTCGCGGAGTTCGGCTTGACCACCACCGGGTACTCGAACGGGGCGACGGCCTCGGTGACGACCGCCTCGTCGACGGGGTTCGAGACGACCGTCGTCCGCGGCGTCGGGACGCCGGCCTCGTCGAGCGCGGCGAGCACGCCCGCCTTGTTTCGGGAGGTCAAGACGGCCTCTCGTCCGTTCACCCACGGGACCGAGAGCCGCCGGTCGACCACCGCGCCCTCCATGAGCCGCGAGGGGTAGACGAAGCCGGCGTCGAAGCCGGCGAACTCGTCGGTCGGGTCGCCGCCCGAGACGCGAAGCGCCCGCTCTTTCGCCTGCACGTGGTCGACCGCGATACCGCGCTCGGCGAGCGGCTCGCGCACCCGTTCGAAGGTCTCGGCGGCCGTCGTCATCGCGAGCCGGAGCATACGCCCGTTCCGGGCCGTTCGGACTTAAAAACCGCGCGCCGTGACGCCCGCCTACTGCAGGTGGCCTTCCGCGCGAAGCTGTTCGGCCTCGCTCTTCTCGTAGCGCCACGTGATGTCGCCCTTCTCGTCTTGCCAGTCCCACGGCTCGACGAGGACGATGTCGTCTTCGCGGATCCAGACCCGCTTTTGCATCCGTCCGGGGATGCGCACGGTCCGCTCTGTCCCGTCCGCACAGCGCACTCGGACGCGGTTCGCGCCGAGCATCTCGACGACCTCGGCGAACACCTCGTCATCGTCGGGCATCCGGAGGTCGTTCCGACCGCCGTCTCCGTTGCTCATGCGTACGCGGTGATACGCGCTCGCTGAAATAAAAGGGCCGCTCTCCGTCCGGACACGGCCTTTTAAACCACAACGCCGAAACAGCCTTTTAACCCACAACCGCCGTAATCGGTGCGTATGCGCGACACCCTCGGTTCCGAAGGCATCGCCGGCGTCGCGGTCGTGTTCGTCGCGGTCGGCATCCTGACCGTTCACGACCCGGTCGTCGGCGGCGGCGTCATGGTGCTTCTGGCCGGTCTCGCACTGATCGCGAAGGGCATCGCCGACTCGACGATGCGGGCGTTCGGCCTCAAATAACGCTCACGAGGCTCTCTTCGGGCGTTTAACCTGCGCGACGGCGACGCGGCTCCCGAAAGAGTCATATTCACCGGCCGTCGCGAGCCGGTATGGCCGACGTACCCGCGGTCGTCGTCGAACTGTTCGAACTCCTCGCCGTCGTCGTCGGCGCCGGCGCCGCCTCGGCGATCGGCGTCACGCTGGAGCGCATCGGGCTCGATGCGGTCTCCGGCGGAGAGTTAGTCCTCGGCGCGTGGGCGGTCGGGATGGGCCTGCTCGCGCTGTACGTCGGGGTCGTCGCGCTCGGCTACGAGCAGGCGATTCCCCGCGTGCAGCGTCTCACGGCCGGCGAGTGATCGAGTTCCGTCGCCCCGCCGTCACAGTTCCCCGTTCGCCGCCAGCTCTCTGACCGCGGCCGCCCGCTCGCGGATCGCGGTCCACTCCTCCTCGTCTTTGTTGTCGACGTGTGAGTACATCAGTCCCATCCGGCCGGTGCCCCGGAGCGTCTCCTCGTTCTCCTTCAGGAAGTCCCAGTAGAGCGCGTTGAACGGGCACGCGCCGTCGCCCGTCGTCCGCGAGACCGCGTACGGACACGAGGCGCAGTGGTCGCTCATGCGGTTCACGTAGTTCCCCGACGACGCGTACGGCTTCGAGGAGAGCACGTCGGTCCCGAACGACCCCATCGCGACCACGTTCGGCGTCGTCACCCAGTGGTACGCGTCGACGAACCCGAGGTGGAACCACTCGTTCAGGTCGGCCGGGTCGACGCCGTAGATCAGCGCGAAGTTCGAAAGCACCATCAGCCGCTCGATGTGATGGGCGTAGCCGTACTCGCGGACGTGGTCGACGGCCTCGGAGAGACACCGCATCTCCGTGTCGCCGTCCCAGTAGGCGGGCGGGAGGTCCCGCGACTGCTCCAACTGATTGGCCGACGCCAGCGCCGGCATCGCCTCGCGGTAGACGTGTCGCATGAACTCGCGCCAGCCGAGTATCTGCCTAATAAACCCCTCCACCGCGTTGAGCGGGACCGGTGCGGGCTCGCGGTCGGCCGCCGAGTCGGAGCCGTCCGGCGTGAAGGCGTCGAGCGTCGTCGCCGCGGCGCCGCTCGCGGCGTCCTCGGCCGGCTCGTACCCGCCCGGCTCGACGCCGCGCTCTCCGTACGCCGCCGTCGCCGCCCGAACGGGCTCGCGCGGGTTGAGGAGGCCGAGGTTGATAGCCGGCGAGAGCAGCGAGTGCGAGAGGAACGGCTCGCCCGTCACCATCGCGTCCTCGTACCGCCCGAACGACGGGAGTCGGTCGCGGACGAACGCGTCGAGCGCCGCTCGCGCCTCGTCCCGCGTGACCGGCCACGCGAACCCGTCGAGCGAGTCGTTCCCCCACGTGTCGAACCGCTCGCGGACCCACGCGTGGGTCTCGCGGGTGAGCGCGTCCGGCTCGAAGCGCGGCCGCTCCGGCGGCTCCCAGTCGTTCGGGGGGGTCTCCTGGTTCAGGTCGTCGTAGTTCCACTCGCCGCCGACCGGCTCGTCGCCGTCCATCAGCACGCCCGTCTCGCGGCGGACGTGGCGGTACCAGCTCTCCTGACGGTAGCGTCTGTCGGCGCTCCCGTCGTCGCCGACGAGGGGCCCAGCCTCGTCCGTCTCGCCCGCCCACTCGCGCCAGTCGGCCGGCGTCGTCCAGAACAGTTCGTTGTCCAGCAGTTCCAGCGAGCCGCCGCGGTCGGTGACGAGTTCCTGCAGCCGGTCGGCCGCCCCGTGGCTCGCGGGTCGCATGAGCCGGAGGCGTGCGTCGGGGCGGTCATCGAGGAACTCGTCGACGCCCTCGCCGAACGAGTCGGCCTGAACGTACGTCACCTCGTGGCCGCGCTCCCGGAGCGTGTCGCGCGCGTGGCGCATCGCCGAGAACACGAGGGTCAACTTGTGGGCGTGGTACGGCTTCCGGTCGGCAAACTCGTGGGCCTCGATCAGTAACACCTCGTCGGCGTCGGCGACCGCGTCGAGGTCTGGGTTGAGCTGATCGCCGAGCAGCCAACACACGGATCTGTCGCTCATGCGTTGCCGTAGGAGCGCCGCCACCGTATCTCTACGGGCCGGTGGTCGCGGAAATCACGATCCTTTTTGTACGGCCTCGATGTGTGACCGGGTATGGATAACATCCTCACGAACTGGCTTCTCGGGTTGGTCGCGGCCCTCCTTGCCGTCCTCGTGCTCGACTCCACCGGCCAGTCGTTCCTCGATCCGCTCTCCCCGGTCGCGAACGTGCTCGCGCTGGTGACGTTCCTCGCATTCATCATCCTGACGGGCGCGTTCTTGGTCTACACGGCGTCGTTCCGCGACCTGTAGGGACTCACGCCGTTCGCCGGCGCGCGTAGTTTTTTTACACTCGGTGTGTCTGCTCGCGGTATGGAGTACACGACGCTCGGCGACACCGGGACGACCGTCTCGAAACTCTGTCTCGGCTGTATGAGCTTCGGCGACCCGGACTGGCGCGAGTGGGTCCTCGACGAAGACGAAGGGAAGGCCATCGTCGAGCGCGCGCTCGAACTCGGTATCAACTTCTTCGACACCGCCAACATGTACTCGAACGGCGAGTCGGAGCGCGTCCTCGGAGAGGCGCTGGAAGGCCATCGCGAGGAGAGCGTCGTCGCCACGAAGGCGTACTTCCAGATGGACGAGTCGGACCCCAACTCGGGCGGGCTCTCGCGGAAGGCCATCGAACAGGAACTGGAGAACAGCCTCGACCGGCTCGGGATGGAGACGATCGATCTGTATCAGATCCACCGCTGGGACGACGAGACGCCCATCGAGGAGACGCTCGCCGCGCTCGACGACGCGGTGCGGCGCGGGAAGGTCCGTCACATCGGCGCCTCGTCGATGTGGGCCCACCAGTTCGCGGCGGCGCTCCGCGCCAGCGAGCGCGAGGGGTACGACCGGTTCGCCACCATGCAGAACCACTACAACCTCGCGTACCGCGAGGAGGAGCGCGAGATGCTCCCGCTCTGCGAGCGGGAAGGGATCGGCGTCATGCCGTGGAGCCCGCTCGCGCGGGGGTACCTCACCCGCCCGCACGACGACGTGGACGCGACGCTCCGCGGGGAGACCGAAGAACACCTGTACGAACACCCGTACCGGGAGGGCGGCGGCCCCGCGGTCAACGAGCGCGTCGCGGAACTCGCCGACGAGAAGGGTGTGAAGATGGCCCAGATCGCGCTGGCGTGGCTGTTCCACAAAGAGTGGGTCGACACGCCTATCGTCGGTACGACCAGCGTCGCCGTCGAGGCGCTCGGCATCGACCTGTCCGACTCGGATATCGAGTGGCTCGAAGCGCCGTACGAGCCGGTCCGCGTCTCGGGCCACGAGTAGCGTCGCCGTCGCGGGCGAGGCCGTCGCCGTCGAGATGACGCGCTCGCCGCCGCAGTCGGCCCGCTCCCCGGCGGATCGCTTATAAACGCACCGTCGCGGTCGGCACGGCAACCCTTTTCGGCCGGGACGCCAAACCGGGATTCATGGCAGACGACGACACCGACGCCGGCGACGAACAGGCCGACAGCGCCGCCGGAGCCGAGGGCGGCGACGACGGCGAAGAGAAATCCTTCCGCGAGCGCGTCGAGGAGATCCGCGAGCGTCGCGAGCAGGAGCGCGAGGAAGGCGACCGGCCCGACCCCGAGGAGATGATGGGCGGCGGCGGCCCGCCGGGGATGGGCGGCGGCGGTGGCGGCAACCCCTTCGCGCAGATGATGTCCGGGATGATGGGCGGCGGCGGCGGTCCGGGCGGCGCCGGCGGCCCGCCGGGGATGGGCGGCGGTCCGGGCGGTCACGGCGAGGAACGCGGCGGACAGGCCGGCAACGAAGAGCTCGTCCGCGAGGTCCGACAACTCCGCGACGAGGTCCGCGACGCGACCCGCCAGCTCCAGCGTATCGCGCAGGCGCTCGAAGACGACTGAACGGCGGCTCGCTCCCCTCTCGTTTTCCGCTACTTACGACGCGCCCAGCGACTCGACCCGGCTCGGGAGCGCCGGGAGCGCGACGACGGCGACGACGGCGGCGGTCGTCGCGGCCAGCGTGACCGCGAGCGACTCCGAGGCCACGTACGCGCCCACCCAGAGCCCGCCGGTGACGACGAGGGCGGGAAACGCGATCCGGATCGGGACTGCGGGTTCGTCGCCGTCGACGAACCGCCACCCGATCGCGCCGCCCGCGCCGGTGGCGATGCCGATGCCCGCCTCCACGACCTCGCCGGTGTGACCGCCCGCAACCGCGACCGCGAGCGCGCCGGCCGAGACGACCGCCGCGAGGAGGAAGGGGAGCGTCGGGTCGAGCGCGTCGGTCGCCCCGCCGCTCGCCTCGCCGGACCGTCCGAGCCGCGGGTCGCCGGCGAGCCACAGCGCGCCGAGGACGACCCCGACGCCCACGGCCAACCCCGCGAGCACGTCGACGAGGTAGTGGACCTCGATCACGACTCGGGAGGCCGCGACCGCGACGGCGACGGCCCCGGCCGCGAGGTACCGCCGTCCGGGGGTCCACGCGCGGTCGTAGACGAGCGCAAGCGCGAGGTACGCGGCCGCCGCGCCGGTCGCGTGACCGCTCGGGAACCCGAAGCCGTCGGAGAGCACCTGTCCCTCGTACCACGCCGAGAGGAGCCCCGGCAGCCACGCCGGCACGTCAGCGGGGCCGACCGCGCCGGGCGGCCGGGGAACCGCGAACCACGCCTTTCCGAGCGCCGTGGCGGCGTACGCGCAGGTGACGGCGGCGATGGCGGTCGCCCCGGCCCGGCGCGGCGAGCCCGCCACCCGGCCGCCGCCGAACCAGTAGCCGACGGCCAAGAGGCCGAACAGGAACCACGGGTCGGCGAGGTGCGTCACGGCGGCGAAGACGACGACGACGACCTCCGGGAGCGCGTCGACGAGGGCGATTTCGCCGACGCCGCGCTCCGCTGAGACGAGTCCCGGCGCGACGGGGCCGGCCACGGCGGGGCCGCTCATGGACCGATCACGCGGTCAGTCGTCGCCACGGTCGCGGGCGTAGTCGAGCGCTTTGCCGGGCGTTTCGAGCAGGTTGAGGCCGACGCCGACGAGGATGAAGAGCGTGTACAGCCCGAGCGTCGAGAGCCCGAGGATGAGCATCGCGGCGATGGCGTAGAGCCCGTCGAGAAACGAGAAGGCCCCGAGAATCAGCACCGTGCCGTACAAGAGGACGAGGTACGGCCCCCACCCCCGAGCGTGACCGCGGCGCATCCGCGAGCGAACGTATCGCTTGAGTTCCGACTCGACGGCCGGCTTGTCGACGGTGCGTTCTTCGACGTCGTCCTCGAACGCGTCGAACTCTGTCCGCAGCCGCCTCACTTCCTCCTGTAGCGCCGCCACGTCCGGCGCCCCCGCCGGGCGCTCCTCGTCGCCGGCGTCGGCCGCGCCGTCCGACTCACCGTTCATACCCGTGGGTCGGCCGCGGTCGTGTTGTAACTGCCGGTCCGCGTCGTGGTCGCGGGCGACGGCGCCACCGCCCCGTCCCGACAGCACGACGTTGACCACGCCGCCGACCACGACGACGACGGCCGCGAGGTACAGCCACGTGACGAGGAGGAGGACGCCGCCGATCACCCCGTACACCTGGTACTGCCCGGCGCCCGCGGCGTACACCTGGAAGCCGGCCTGTAGCAGCGTCCACCCGACGGCCGCGAAGACGGCACCGGGAACCGCCTCGCGGACGCCGATGGGCAACTGCGGCACGAGGTAGTACATCGGGAAGAAGACGACGGCGAGAACGACCGGCAGCGCGAACACGCTCGCGGCCTCCACCAGCGGGACCGCGTCGGCGGCCGCGACGAACGCGCCGACGGCGACCATCACCCCGATACCGAGGCCGACGCCGAGGACGACGGAGGCGGCGTTCGTGACCTGCTTGACGAACCCCGGCGTCTCTTCGACGCCGTACAACTCGACGAACGCCGTGTCGAGCCCGCGGAACACCTTGAGCGTCGACCAGAGCAGCACCGCCCCCCCGAGCAGGCTCGCGCCGGTCCGCCCGCCGGCACCGGAGACGGCCGCGGCGACGGCCTCCTCGCCGGCCGGCGTCAGGAAGTCGCCGGTCGCGGCGACCACCTCGGTGGCTATCGACTCTCCGAACGCCACGCTGGCGACGACGACGAGCAGGAGCAGCGCGGGGATGAGCGAGACGAACGCGTAGTAGGCGATGGCGGCCGCGAGAAACGTCACGCGGCGGTCGAGCGCGGTGTCGACGACGCGGCGAGCGGTTCCGGCGGCGGCGGTCATGCGACGGGACACGGCCGCGGGTTCGAGCGACGGCGACAAAAGGGGGCGGGTGACGCGGGTCGCTCGCGCGGCTCAGTCGTCGAGGACCGCCGCGCGCATCTCGGGGATCGACGCGCCGCTTTTGACCGCGGTCCCGCGGTAGTGCGCGCGGCTCGCCTCGTGGCCCGCGCCCCGGAGGCGCTCGACGAACTCGTCCATCCCGATGGCCGCCTCGCCCCACGCCTTGTACAGTCGGTGCTGGTCGTAGTGGGTGGGCGTGTCGAGTTCGCGGGCGACGGTTCCGAGCAGCTTCCGGGCGCGCTTCGCTTCCCCCATGTCGTCGGTGACGTGTCCGCGGACGGCGCGGGTGAAGTCGGGGTCTGCGACCGGGCCGAGCCAGAGCGGTCCGGCGGTGAGCACGCGGTCGCCGTCACAGGCGGGACAGCGCTCGACGGGGTCCGCGATCAGCCCGCGGGTCGCCTCGCGCCAGAGACAGTCCTCGCAGTGGTCGACGTAGCCGAGTTCGTCGACGCAGGCGTCGGCCGCCTGCGCGCCGGAGTCCAGTTCGAGGTAGGTCCGCGCGTAGTGTCGCGAGACGTGCGACACGATCGGTCGCGCCGCCTTGTCGTAGCGCGCGGCGGTCCGGACCAGCGCGGAGATCAGCGTCCGAAGCCCCATCTCGGGGTGGTAATCGGTGTTCCGCGGGACCGCGCCGTACTTGCGGATTCCGCTTTGTAAGTGGGCGCCACAGAGGGGGGCGGTGTCGGTCGCCGTGACGCAGACGAGGTTGCGCGCGTTCGCCAGCGCGGCGTCGGCGAAGGGGATCGGCGTCCCGTACGGGTCCAGGTCGACGACGTCGAAGACGTTCTCGTACAACAGCGCGTTGACGTCGCGGTGTGCGGTCTGGCCGTCGAGGTCGTTCGCGGCGAGGTTCTCGCCGGCCAACGCGACCGCGTCCGGGTCCACGTCCGCGCACGTCACGTCGTACCCCTCGGCGGCGGCGCGGACGCCCCGGACGCCGGAGGCCGCCATCGCGTCGAGATACGAGGCCGCTCGCGGCTCGCGGTCGCGGTACGCGCGCAGCACCGCGACGGTGATGTCGCGGTTCAGCTCTTGGGTGGGGTTAAAAAAGACGCCGCCGCCGGTGCCCTCGCTGGCGCCGTCGCGGGCCTCCGGAACGGAAACGGTGAGACCGCCCTCCTCGATGTCCATACCTCGCGTTCGGTCATCCGCCACAAAAGCGGCCCGCTCCGCGCGCCGTACCGCGACACCCCGAACCGGCGCCGTCCGCCCCGTCAATTGAGAACAAGCGCCGGCGACGCGAAGCGGGAGATTTAGCCCGTCAGCGCGGAAAGGGAAGGTACGAATGAGTTTCACGTGGAACAGACGAGACGATCGCGGAGACGGAGCGGGTCACGGACGCGTCGCGCTCGCGGAGGCGGATCGGCGATGGTAAGCCCCGCCCGCGTCGACGCGATCACCGACATCGCCTACGGTGCGCTGATCATCCTCTCGATCGTCCTCATCGCGACGCTCAACGCGAACAACATCGGCGTGGCGTTCGGGATCGGCGTGTTCGCCTCCTACGTCGTTCACGTCGTCTGGAAGATGGCCCGGTTCGACCCCGATTGGATGACCCGCGAGGTCGCCGATCAGGTCGGCAAAGAGGTGGAAAAGAGCGTGGGCGAGACGGTCAACAAGGAAGTCGAGAAGAGCGTGGGCGAGACGGTCAACAAGGAGGTGGAGAAGACGGTCGGCGACACGGTGAGCAAGGAAGTCGAGAAGAGCGTGGGCGAGACCGTGAGCAAGGAGGTGGAGAAGACGGTCGGCGACACGGTGAGCAAGGAGGTCGAAAAGAGCGTGGGCGAGACCGTGAGCAAGGAGGTGGAGAAGACGGTCGGCGACACGGTGAGCAAGGAGGTCGAAAAGAGCGTGGGCGAGACGGTCGAGAAGACCGTCGGTGAGAAGGTAGAGGAGACCGTCGGCGAGACGGTCGAGAAAACGGTCGAAGAAACCGTGGACGAAACGGTCGAGAAGACCGTCGGCGAAACAGTCGAGAAGACGGTCGAAGAGACAGTCGGCGAGAAAGTCGAAGAGACAGTCGGCGAGAAAGTCGAAGAGACAGTCGGCGAAACGGTTGAGGAGACGGTCGAGAAGACGGTAGACGAGACGGTTGGCGAGAAAGTCGAGGAGACGGTCGGCGAAACGGTCGAGAAGACGGTCGAGGAGACCGTAGACGAGACGGTTGGCGAGAAGGTAGAAGAGACCGTCGAAGAGACGGTCGGCGAAACGGTCGAGAAGACGGTCGAGGAGACCGTAGACGAGACGGTCGGCGAGAAGGTAGAAGAGACCGTCGGCGAAAAAGTCGAGGAGACGGTCGAGAAGACGGTAGACGAGAAGGTCGACGAGAAGGTAGAGGAGACCGTCGACAAGAAGGTCGAAGAGACGGTCGACGACAAGCAGACCGACGACAAGCAGACCGACGACAATTGACATCCTCCCCGCGCTGAAGCGCGAGGATTCCCACGGCACCGCGCCGCTGGGTTGGGATATTGTGGTTCGTAGCTGTCCGGCATGGACAGCTGCTGGCTGTGCCAAGCAGCCGGTACTCCTATCCCGGCATGGGATTCGGAGTTACTTGTGACGACACCCGCACCAGCCCCACAGAAAGGGTGTTTCTGCGGTGGGGTGAGGCAATCCCGATACTGTCCAATTAAGTGGGCGGATAGACCGCCTCGGATAACTGTCCATGCGGTGTGTGACCACTTAAAAATACCCGTTACCCACGCCGATCAGAGCCTGTGCTGGCGGTGTCGGATTCATCCCCGCGCTGAAGCGCGAGGCTTTCTCCTTGTACTTCCGTAACCGCGAGATCGCAGCCGCGCATCCCGATGGCCAGCCCCTCCGGCGGCTCGCTGCCGGCGATTCAGTTCGGAGCGTGTCGGCCCGCGTCTCGGCCGTCCGCCGTCAGTAGTCTCGGTTGACGACGATCACCGGGTCGCCGGTCTGATTCGCGATCCGGTCGGGGAGGGTTCCGAAGAGCCGGTCGCCCAGCCGCGACTCGGCCTCGTACATCACGACGGCGTCGTACTCGGCGGCGACTCTGAGAATCTCCTCGTCGTGCTCCTCGCCCTCCACGACCCGCGTGTCGACCTCGTCGGGGTCGAACCCGTCCGCGATCAACTGTTCGCGCGTCTCCGTGACCACCGCTTCCCCCTGCTCGCGCCGCTCCTCGCCCTCGACGACGTGGAAGAGGGTGATCTGTCCAGTCGAGTCCTCACAGAGGATCCGGATGAACGTCGGCAGGTGGTCGACCTCGGCGACGTCCGGAAGGGGGACGAGGATCCGCTCGATGCCGTCGGTCGGGGCGGGGTCGAGTTCGGCCACGCAGTCCTCTTCGGCGGCCACCTCCTGGATGGCGGCCGCTCGGTCCTTGCCGAACACGAGTCGCGTCCGGACGGCGGCGCCCGCCTCGGCGAAGCGCTCGGCCACCTCGTCGAGCGTCGCCTGCGCGTCCTCGCCGAACTGGTCGCGCGCGGAACTGGCCGGCGTCTGCTCCGGGAGCCCGTAGTGACCGAGGAGCACCACCTCAAGCGACGAGAGGTCGTCCACGAGAACCGGCGACAACGGCTCGGGATCCGGAAGTTCGATCGGAACGAGGATCGTGTCTACCATACCGTACCGTTGGGCGTCCGGAACAATAAACGGCCGATCGACCGCCCGGCTCGCCGCTTCGATCCTACGTCGACAGCGTCGCGGCGTCGTCCGCGAGGAACGCGTCGAGGACGGCCTCGTCGGACGACTCTTTCGGCAGCACGGTCACCACGTCGTTCGGTTGGATGGCCGTGTCGTCGACCGGGTGGATGATGGAGCCGTCGCGCTCGATGGACGTCACGACGGTCGTGCTCGGGAGGAGGCCCTCGGACCGGGCCGCCGCGGGCGACTGTCCTACGATCGGCGCGTCGTCGGTGACGCACACCTCGATCACGGCGCTCCCGTCCGCGAGGGTGACGGTGTCCGTGACGACCGACTTCCTGCTGTCGTCGCTGAGGAACCGCGAGTACGGCGTGTGTAGTTCGGACTGGAGCAGCTCCTCGTCTTCGATGCGGATGTCGAGTCCCGAGAGCGCGCGCGCAATCTCGCGGAGGTCGCTCGTCTCCTCGCCGACCGCGACCACCTGCAGGTCGCGGCGTCCCGCCATCAGCACGCGCACGTTGATGACGCCCGGAATCGACCGGGCCGCGAGCGCCAACCGCTCGCGCTCGTCCGCCGGGACGGTACACATAAAGACCGACGTGAGCCGCCCGTCGGCCTGCTCGAAGTCGACGATCGCGGTGTAGCCGCGGATCACGCCCGCCTCCTCTAGCCGCTCGATCCGGTTGCGGACCGTCCCCGCGGACACGTTCATCTCCTCCGCGATCATCGGCGCGGAGGTGTTCCTCGCGTCCGACATCAGCGCGTGGACGATCTGTCGGTCTATCTCGTCGAGTCGGTGGCTCACGGTTGAGCGCCTCCGAGCGAGCCACGTCGTCGAGTCCTCGTCATGTCGCGTGGTAGCCGCCTGACGGTAATATGACTTACTCACGGCGAAGTTCGCCCGGTCGGGGCCGGCACTCTCCGGCACCGTCGCGGTCAGGCACCGATCCGATTTTAAACGCTCAACAAGCAGAATAAATCTTTTAACCGTTTTTCGAACCGTTTGAAACGATGCCACCCAGTCGTTGAACGGTCCGAAACTCACCGTAGGCGTCGATAATCCGGCTGAAAACGCGTCAACGCTCTGCCCCTTATATGCAGTCGGCGCTCCGAGCGATGAGCGACGACGGTGTTCCACATGTCAAGCCAAACGTCCTCCTCGTCCGTTCGGACGCCACTTCGGATCGGGTCCAGCCTCTCGGCCGCCTGCCGAGACAAAGCCGTCGCGGGCGTTCGCGCCGCCGCGTTCTGGGCGGCGGTGCTCCTCCCGCTCGCGTACCTCCCCGCGGCGTACGGCCTGCTGGGATTCGACAACGGCTGGAGCACGCTCGCGCTCATCGCCGCACACGCGGCGTGCGTCGTCGTCGGTCACGAACACACCACCCCCGCTGACGCATCCACCCCATGAGTACGACCCATTCCCCGACGCAGACGACCGCACAGTCCAGCGAATCGACCACCGAAAAGGCAGACCGGCTCGCGGCGTTCCTCCGCGAGGAGGCGGCCGACGGCGAGATGTACTTCAAAGCGAAGTTCATCGCCGACGACGTGGACCTCTCGCCGAAGGAGATCGGCGCCCTGATAGTGCAGCTACAGGACTCGATACAGGGTATCGAGATCGAAAAGTGGTCGTACACCGGCGCGACGACGTGGCGCGTCTCACCGGCGTAACGCGCCCGCCGAGGCTACGCCTTCCGCCACACCGACTTCTATACGTCGGCCCGCCGAACGACCGGTATGGCGCTTACACCACCCGACCTCTCCGGTTCGACGGCGTTCATTACTGGCACGACTCGCGGCATCGGCAAACAGCTCGCCCTCGCGCTCGCCGACCGCGGCTGTAACGTCGTCTCGACGGGCAAGACGACCGACGACGACGAGGCCGAACTCGACGGCACGATAGAGCAGACGGCCCGCGAGGTCCGCGACCGCGGCGTCGAGGCGCTCGCACTCGAACTCAACCTCCGCGACGAGGACCGCGTCGAGGCGGTCGTCGAGGAGGCGATAGACCACTTCGGCGAGGTCGACATCGTCATCAACAACGCGAGCGCCATCCAACTGGCCAACGTCGCCGACCTCCCGGCGAACCGATTCGACCTCCTGACCGACGTGAACGTCCGGGGCACGCACCTCGTCGCACACGCGTTCGCCGACCACCTCGCCGAACTCGACGAGGCGTGGCTCCTGTCGAACTCGCCGCCGGTCGTGACCGACCGCTCTCCGGGGAAGGCGCCGTACGCGTGGTCGAAACTCGGGATGTCGTTTATTACGCTTTCGCTCGCCAAAGAGTTGAACAGCGCCGATGTCGGCTGTAACACCTTCTGGCCGGTGACCGCCATCGACACCCGCGCGACCCGGTACTTCGGGCTCGGCACCGAGGACGACTGGCGCACCCCGGAGATCGTCTCCGACGCGGCACTCGAGATCCTCTCCCGCGACCCCGCGAGTTGCACGGGCAACAGCTTCTACGACGAAACGCTGCTCCGCGAGGCCGGCGTCACCGACTTCTCGCCATACAACGTCACCGAGGGCGATCCGGCACCGATGTCGGCACAGATGTTCGACCCGGCGTTCGAACGCGAGGTCTGACGCGTCTCCCGGTCCCCGGTCGCGCGAGGTATCGGGTAACCCTTTATGTAGGGCCGCGATCGGCGGCCATGAACCGACTGGTGTGTTACGACTGCGGCGAGACGTACCCGTTCGGCGACGCCGACCGCTGTTCCTGCGGCGAGCCGCTCTGGTTCGACATCGACGCTGCGGCCGTCTCCTGGCCCGACGCCAGCGTACAGTCCGGCGACGCGCCCACCGACGCAACTCCCGACGCGGTCGCCGGGCGGCGCGGCCTCTGGCGCTACGAGTCCGCCCTCCCCGCGACGACGCCGGTCGGCCTCGGCGCGGCGGCAGGCGGCACGCCACTCCTGCGAGCGCCGGCGATCGAACCGCCGGACGGGCCGCGAATCCACCTCAAACTCGAGGGCACCAACCCGACCGGCAGTTTCAAAGACCGGGGAACGGCCGTCGGGCTCAGCCGCCTCGACGGCCCGGTCGGGACCGTCTCGCACGGGAACATGGCCCTGAGCGTCGCCGCGCACGCGGCGGCGGCCGACCGCGAGGCGGTGATCCTCGTCGCCGAAGACACGCCCGACTCCCGGCTGGCGATGATCGCCCAGCACGACCCGCACCTGTTCCGGGTTCGCGGCGAGTACGGTCGGCTGTACTACGACACCCTCGAACGCGATCTTGGCGTCGCCTTTCTGAACTCCGACAGCCCCCTGCGGGTCGCCGGACAGAAGACCGTCGCGTACGAGATCTGCGAGGCGTTCCGCCCGGCAGTCCCCGACGCGATCGTCTTACCCGTCAGCAGCGGCGGGCAGGCGAGCGGCGTCTGGAAGGCGCTTCGAGAGTTGCACGCGGCGAGGCTGATCGACGCCGTACCGCGGATCTACCTCGCGCAGGCCGCGCGCTGTGACCCGATCGCGCAGGCGTTCGAACGCGGCGCGACGAACGTCGACGCCGTTCGAGGCCAGCCGACGGCCGCCGTCTCGATCAACAACGCCGATCCGCCGAGCGGGAACCGGGCGCTGGCGGCGGCCCGCGACACCGACGGAGCGGTCGTGTCCGTCCCGGAGGAGGCGTTGCTGGCCGAGACGGATCGGCTCGCGGCCGACGCCGGGATATCGGTCGAACCGTCCTGTGCCGTGGTGACCGCGGCCGTCCGCGATCTCACGGCGGCCGGCGAACTCGCGCCCGACGAGGACGTCGCCGTGATCCTGACCGGGTCGGGGTACAAGTACGGGACGCCCGGTGACGACGACCCGGAGGTCGGCGAGATCGACCGAACGGACGTCCCTGACGCGGTTCGGGGCCTCGTTGGGTGAGTCGGGATATACCGAGTACGGGGACGACGCGACCGCGTCCGGTGGCCGACGCGCCGCTATCGACGCTCGGTCCCTCGTCGTCCTCGTACGACGGCCTTTCCCCTGTGGCGCGTCTCCTCTCGATATGTCGATAACCACCGGCGACTCTGTGACCCTCGAGTACACAGGGCGCCTCGACGATGGCACCGTGTTCGATACGTCCCGACGCTCCGTCGCGGAGGAGACGGGTCTCGCCGAAGCCCAACCCGACCGCGAGTACGCGCCGCTGACGGTCGAGGTTGGCGACGAGCAGGTCATCCAGGGGATGGAGGAGGGGCTGATCGGCTTGGCGGCTGGCGAGGAAGAGACGCTGGAGATTCCGCCCGAGAAGGCCTACGGCGAGCCCAGCGACGACCAGATTCAAGCGTTCGACACCGCGGAACTCCAAGAGATGCTCGGCGGCCAGACGCCCGAGGAGGGCGCTTATCTAGAGGCGCAAAACGGGAGCCAGGGCGAAGTCGTCCACGTCGACGAGGATGTCGTCCGCGTCGATTTTAACCCCCGTCTCGCCGGCGAGACGCTGACGTTCGACGTCGAAATCCTCGAAGTCAACTGAGGCTCGACGGACTCGCCGACGGAGTAGGTCGGCGCTCGCGGCGTGCTCCGTATCTACTTATGCTGCTGCTCGGCGTATCGCTGTCATGCATTCGCGTCGCATCCATCTCTTCGTCGTGGTGTTGCTCGTCGTCCTCGCGGGTTGTGCCGGCGGCGGTGGCATGCCAAGCGCCGATGGCGCCGACTCCGCGGGCGGATCGGCCGAGACTGGCGACGGCGCGACCGGTGACAGCGCGAGCGGGAGCGACGCGTTCGATCTGGGCGACCCCGAGCGCCTGCTCCGTGATGCGGGGAGTTTCACCGTCACGTGGTCGTACAGCGGTGTCGACGCGAGCGGGGCAGAAATCGAGGTCACCCGCGAGTTCTACGCCGACCTCGAGGCCGAGCGATCGTACACCCGTACTACGTCCGCAACCGACGGGCAGGCGGACGGCGGCAACATCGAGCAGTTCGTCGACGGCGGCGTGACGTACGTCCGCTTTGGGACCGGCGACGACGCGTTCGTGTCGTCACAGGAGGGGTCCTCGGAAGTGCTCGGCACCGCCATCGCGCTGTCTCAGGCCCGCGCGTACGGCGCCGACGACGATCTGGTGTCCGCCGGTACCGAGACGTTCGACGGCGTCACCGTGGATCGGTACGAGCTGTCCGCCACCGACGAAGCGCTGATTCGGGCCGGATCGGTCTCCGCGCAAGGCGAACCCGGCAACTTCGAGGTGACGAACTTCGAGTACGCGGTCTTGGTCGACGAAAACGGCCTCTCGCGCCACGAATCGTGGCAGTTCTCCGGGCGAGCGGACGATCAAGAAGTGAGCGGCGCGTGGGAGTTTTCGCTCACCGGCGTCGGTTCGACCACGGTCGAGGAGCCCGACTGGGTAGACCAGGCAGGGGCCTAATTGCTCGACTCCGTCGCTCCTTCAAGCGCGGCAGGAAAACGTATGGGTTGGGGCGGATTCGAACCGCCGACCTGCTCCGTGTGAAGGAGCCGTCATAACCTGGCTAGACCACCAACCCGCTCGCCTTCTGCTACCTGATGTCGGGACTTAAGGGTTACTTTGTCGCGGGGATTCATCAGTCGCGCGCTCCACGTCACGCTGTGACTCACGAACTCCGGTTCCTCGAACGAGCGCGTCAGGGCGTCACGAGCCTGCTGCACCTCCCGCTGTCGGCGGTCGGGCTCTACGCCGAACGGGAGACCCCCCGCGACCAGTACGCGCTCACGCTCCACGAGCCGTATCCGTCAGTCGAGGCCCAACTGCATCGACTGGGGTTCGTCCGCAACCTCGTCTCCTCGCTGAAGTTCCGCGACTACGCGATGCCCCCCGAGACGTCGGTCGCGAGTTGGGTCCGGTATCCGGAGGGGGCACTCGCCAGCGACTCACAGCTCCACCTCGCGCTCTTCGTCGGCCCAGACCGCACGACGACCGACGTGTACGCCCACTGGGAGCCCTCGTGGATCCGCCACCCGCTCCGTCACTACCGGGCGACAGACGTCGACGCGACGACCGGCATCGAGCGGACCCGCGCCCTGTTCGAACGGGAGGGCATCGAGTACGCCGTGGTCCCCGCCGACGGACGCGTCGCGCCCGAGAGCGCCCCCGAAAACTGAGTCGTTACTCCGCGGCGGCGTCGTGGCCGCGGTACTCCTTGACGCGCGCTCGGGCTGACGCCACCGCCTCGCGGGCCTCGCCCTCGGCGCGCTCTTCGAGCGCCTTTAAATCGGCCTGCAGCCGGTCGAGTCGCGACGGCTCCGGTTCCTCCGCTTCGGCTTCGATACCGACCAGGTCCTTTACACGGGCCTCGATGGGCTCTAACTCCTCTTTGACGCCCGCCTTCGCGTGCTCAGCCGCTCGGCCGAGGTAGTACCGCGCGTCTTCGAAGTGTTTGCTCATATCTGTCCTTTCACATCCGACCGATATATCCTTTGTGCCGGTAGGATGGCAACAGAACCCTGCCTTGCCGCCCCCGCGTCAGGGCGTCGGCGCGTCAGTACGTCGGCGACTCCTCGGGCTCGCCGTCGCGCGCGTTGGCGACGCGTCCGAGGGTAAAGAGCAGGTCGGAGAGCCGATTGATGTAGGTGACGACCGTCTCGTTTATGGGCTCCGAGCCGGCGAGTTCGACGACCCGGCGCTCGGCGCGGCGGGTCACCGTGCGAGCGTGGTGAAGCCCGGCCCCCGCTTCGCTGCCGCCGGGGAGGATAAACGACCGAAGCGGCTCCAACTCTTCGTCGAGCGCGTCGATCTGGTCTTCGAGGACCTCGACGTGCGCGGGTTCGACCGCGGGGTCGTCGGGGTCGGGGTCCGGGTTCGCGAGGTCGGCCTGCACGACGTGAAGGTGGTTCTGGACGGTGGCGAGCAGGTCGTCGAGGTCGTCGTGGCCGGTCGGGCGTATCGTCCCGATCAGCGCGTTCGCCTCGTCGACGGTCCCGTACGCCTCGATCCGCGGGCTCGACTTCGACACCCGGCTCATGTCTCGGAGGTCGGTGTCGCCCTCGTCGCCGCGTCCGGTGTAGATGGTCACGCGAGGCTCCGTTCGACGTATTCGACGATGTTCGCGCTCTCGGCCATGGTCACGCCGCGCGCTTCGTCCACCAGCACCGGGACGGCGCGCTGTCCGCTGACTCGCTTCACCTCGTCCCGCGAGGAGTGTACGCCGTCGACCCACTCCGTCTCGTACGCGACTCCAGCGTCGTCGAGCGCGTCCGAAACCGTCTCACAGTAGGGACACCCCTCCAGTGCGTACAGCCGTACAGTCATACAGCACGTGTCGGCGCGCGTCGGCAAGAAGGTACGGTGTCGCCGACGCGGCGCGGCGACCGCGCCTCGGTCTCCCCGCTCAGAGGTCGTGGAACGACTCGATGGCCGATCGGTGTTTCTCCGGAATCGGGACGGGCTCGCCGCTCGCGTCGAGGCTCACGAGCGTCGCCTCCGCCTCGGCGACGACCTCGCCGCCGGTGCGAATCTCGTGATCCATCGTCACGCTAGACGTGCCAATGTTCGCTATCGATATCTCCACCGTGACGCTCCCGTCGGTCAGCTCGACGGGGCGCCGGAAGTCGATGGACACCGACGCCAACACCGTCGGTATCGTGGAGATGTCGTCGCCGAGCACGTCGCGGAAGTAGTTGGTGCGCGCCTGTTCGATGTACGTCGCGTACACAGCGTTGTTGACGTGGCCCATCGCGTCGATATCGCGAAAGCGAACGTCGATCTCTGTGGTGTATGTGCTCACGGCGGGTGCTCGTCGGGACGCCGTATGTAGCCGTCGGGATCGTCCGGACGGCGATTCAGATCACACACCAAAGCGACCGAAGCGACTGGATCGACCGAAGCGACTGGATCGACCGAAGCGACTGGATCGACCGAAGCGACTGGATCGACCGAAGCGACCGAAGCGACCGACTCGACTACCGTCGGGTCGCCGCCGGCGCCTCGCCGCGTGAGCGTCAGTACAACAGTTCGTCGTCGTTTTCGATCATGTACAGCGAGCGCGCCGCGATGTTGACCGCGTGGTCGCCGACGCGCTCCAGGTCGCGAATCGTGAGCAGCAGCCGGGAGACGTGCTGTAAGGTCTCCTCCGTGTCTCCCGCCTCGCGCAGTTCGTCGCGCTCGATGAGGTCGCGGACGACGAGGTCGCTCGCGGCTTCACAGGCGGCGTCGACCTCGTCGTCGGCCTCGGCGACCGCGAAGCAGCGGTCGGAGTCCGACTCGGCGTAGGCGGCCATCGCGTCGTCGAGCATCGTCAGCGTGTCGTCGCCGATACGCTGTACGTTGACATCCGGGAACACCTCTCGGGCGGGCTGTTTGGCGTACTCGCCGAGATTCGTCGCGAGGTCGGCGATACGCTCCAGATCGGTGATGATCTTAAACGACGCGGCGATGAACCGCAGGTCGCCCGCGACCGGCTGCTGGAGCGCGATGAGGTCCGTACACTTCCCTTCTAACTCGAGGTACAGCTCGTTGATCTCGGCGTCGCCGGCGATGACTTTCTCGCCGAGTTCGCCGTCCTGCTGCTCCAAGGCGTTGAGTCCCATGCGGAGCTGGTCGGCGACGACCTCGCTCATGTAGAGTACGTCGTCGCGGAGCCCCTCCAGTTTCGTTTGATACTGTTCGCGTGGCATCGTGTTGGCGTATCTGCTTCACCGGACATATAAAAACACGTCGCCGGCCGGAGCGGGCCACGCGAGTTGGCGCCGCGCTCACCGCGGCCGCGATTCGGTGCGAGCATTTATCACCGCCGGGCGACAATAGTGTGTATGAATTCCAAGACTGCTCCCGGGGAAGACGCGGACGCGAGCGGCGCTTCCGCGGAAGTCAACCGCCCGAAACCCCTCGACGACGCGTCTGCCCTCGACGCGTTCGTCGCGGACGCGGACGCCGCCGTGGTCGAGTTCTACACGGACGGCTGCGGTATCTGCGCGAGCATGGAGCCGGTTCTCGGCAACGTCGCCCGCGAGTTGGACGTGGCCGTGGCCACCGTGAACCCCCGCGACGACCCGCCGCTCGTCGAGCGGTTCGACGTGCGAAGCGTCCCGCTCTTCGTGTTGTTCGTCGACGGGGAGCCGGTCGCGCGCCGGGCGGAGGGGTTCATTCCGGGCGACGACCTCGGCGCGTGGATCACTGACTCCCTCGCCGACGCCGCGTAACACTCGCTTTTCGGGCCGCCGGGCGCACCGCGGGGTGACCGACCACACGGCACGCTACCCGAGCTCCCTCGATCGAAAATCGCGTCTGCAGTTGCCGAAGCGGTCGCCGCCGACTACAGTCGGCCGACGTTCTCGACGGCGACGGACTCGACGCCGTCGACGTCGTTGAACGCCTCTTCGACGGCCTCAGTACCGCCCGCTCCGTCGGGGACGATAACGGTCGGGAGCAGCGCAACGAGGCCGAACGCGACGTCGTCGCGCTGGAACCCGCGAATCTTCGCGCCCTGCGGCAGCGACTCTTCGAGTCGGTCCTGGAGGTCGTCGAGGTCGATGTCGGGGCTGTCCGGCATGACCTTGATCTTCGCGGCGACGTCTCCCATTGTTAGGGCCCTCGGAAGCCGCAGTCGGGACACTCATAGAGGTTGCTCTGCTTCCGGCATTTCGCGCATCGGTGGATCGTCTCTCCGCAGTCGGGACAGGAGAACCGCGCTGCGTTCATTCCGGCCACCTGAATGCCACAGGAGACACACTGCCGGGTGCCCTGCGTTTCACTCTCGCTCATACAGCAAATCACCACCGCGCGACTTTTAACCGTTGTTCTTTGCCCCGCGTACTCCGCGGCCGATTGCGACGAGATACCGCGGCTCACCCCAGGATGAGCGGCCCGATCAACACGCCCATCAGGTGCACGCGTCGGGCGCCGACCCGCGGCGGGACGAGCCCCAGCGCGCCGGCGACGACGAATATCGCGACGCCGAACCAGCCCGCAAACAACCAGGAGATCGCCACGAGCAGCCCCAACACGCCGATCGACAGCCGCGTGTAATCCGCGTTCCCGACGACGCGGAGGTACGTGTCGCCGACCAGCAACACGAGCGCGAACCCACACGCCGCGGCGGTCGCGGCCGCGACGAGGAGGATCGGGAGCGCGAAGGGGACCTCGGCGCGGTCGATCGCGACGGTCACGCCCGTTCGCGGCGTCCCGAGCGCGACGAGCGCGAACAGCGCGAAAATCGTGTTCGCCGTGTTCGCGCCGCTCGTGGCCACGACGAACCCGCGGTCCGACTCCTCTCGCGGGACCGCGGGCATCGCTGCGACCGCCGCGATCGCCGCGGAGACGCCCGGCACGTAGCCGACCACCGCGCCGGCGAGCGACCCGCCGCCCGCGCTCACGCCGAGCCCGCGGCGACTCATCGCGATCCGCGCGTCGGCCTGCGGCGGCACGCCCCCGCCTCCGAGGGCGTCGACGAGCACCGGCGCGCCGAACAGGCCGGCGAAAAGCGGCGCGAGGACGCCGCCGGCGTCGAGCGGGGCCGCGGGGTCGACGTCGAGGGTCCCCAGCCCGAGCGCGGCGCTCGCGAGGAAGGCACAGCAGCCGGCGACCGCGGCCTCCTTCGACGACTCGGTGAGAACCAAGAACGCGACGACGACGCTCAAGACCAGCGGCAGGTGGTCGCTGACGACGGGATACCCGCGGACCATGACGAACGTGATCGGCACCGCGAGCGGCACCGCGAGCGCGACGGCCACGCCCGACCCGACGGCCGACAGCCGGACCGCCTCGCGGCCTCGCCCGGCCACGACGAGCCGGTGTCCCGGCAGCGCCGCCACCGCGGTCGCGGCGTCGGGCACGCCGAGCGCGAGCGCGGGCACGATGTCGAGAAACGAGTGGACGACGCCAGCGCCGAGCATCGCGACCCCGACGAGCAGCGGGTCGCCGGGCGCAGAGGGGGCGAGACCGGCCAAAAGCAGCGCGAAGTTGTTGGCGTGAAGCCCCGGCACGAGTCCGCTCGCGGTGCCGAGGGCGACGCCGCCGAACAGACACGCCAGCGCGGCCGCCGCGAACCCCGGATCCACGACCGGGCGGACCAGTGCGTCCATCGCGACGAGGTGGCCGCGGTTCCGCATTTAAACGTCGGGCGGGGCGCACCGCAACGGGCGCGCGGGCGCGAACGCCGCGGCTCGGCGGCGACGAAACGAGCCGGCAGAAACAGCGGTTACGCCTTCTGAGCCGCCTGCGACTTCTTCTGGGTGACGTAGCCGGCGATCCGGTTCCGGACGCCCTTCGACTCGACGGTCGTCAGCGTGGTGACGCTCTCCTTGTTCGTCTCGAAGTCCGTGTTGAACGAATCGGGGTACCGCTCAAGCAGGACGTTCCCGAGCTGCTTGATGTACTTGGGCTTGATGGCCATATCGAGCGATACCGCCGGCCCGAACTAAAAGGGTTCGTTACGCCGCGAGCGGCCCGCAGGCGCGTCCGCGACGGTCACGTCGTCTCGTCGCCGTCGCGTTCGGCCGTCCGCCCGTCGCTCGCTCGCTCTCGCCACCCCGTCGCCTCGTCGATCCGGGCGAACGCCTCGCGCTCGGCCGGGCCGCCGCACCGCTCGACGACCTCCCCGAAGTACCGCAGTCGGTCCAGCAGCGCCGCCGTCTCGAACCCCGGCACGTCGAGCCGGGAGGCCGCCACCGTGGCGTCGACGACCGCGCCGAACCCGCGGTTCACCGTCGGCACCCGCTCGCTCACGACCGCGTGCTCGGCCGGGTCGAGCGCCCACGTCCGGATCGTGGTGTCGCCCTCGCGTTCGCTGTCGACCGCCTCGACGGTCACCTCGACCCACGCGTCGGCGGTCGGGAGCACGGGGTCGTCGACCTCGCGGACCGTCAGCGCGGCGTCGACGAACGTCCGGGGATCGCTCGTGAACTGGACGACGCCCTCGCCGCGCGCGTCGAAGTTCCGCCAGGTCCGCGTGCGCCCGTACGTCCGCGCGGTGACGGGATCACTCGGGTCGTCCGGAGCGTGGAGCCCGAGCGCCGCGACGTTCCACCGGTCGTTCGGTCCGAGCGTCGTCACGACGGACTCGGTGACACCGCGGAGGCCGACCGGCCAGCCGGGGAGCGTGAGAGCCCCGTCGTCGCGATCGCTCACGGCGCCACCTCCGCCCCCCGCCGGAGGGCGACGTACAGCGCCGCACAGGTGATGTCGGCGGTGGTGCCGGGGTTTATGCCCGCGTCGACGAAGTCGGCCGCCACCGCCTCGGCGGCGCCGAGGTCGGCCTCGTGGACCGCGGCGTCGTCGATGGCTCCAACCCCGGACAGCGCCTCCACGCGCCCGTCCGGTCCCCCGAGCAACTCAGCCGCCCGCTCGCTGGCTTCGCGCGCGACCGCCGGATCGTGTGTCGTCGCCACGAGCGTGTCCGGTCCGGCCGCGAGCAGGCCGAGGAACGCGCGGGCCGCCCGGTCGGTCAGCGGGCCCGCGTCGCGTCCGATCCACCCGGCCGCCCGGAACGTCCGCGGGAACCCCTCGACCCACTCTCGGGCGTTCCGGTCGGGGACGCGGTCGTCGGCGGTGGCCTCGCCGGACTCGTCGGGGTCGGCCGCGCTCGCCGGATCGGCCGACAGCGCCATCACGTCCCGGAGCGTCGTCCCTCGCTCGCGGAGCGCGGGAGCCGCGTCGCTTCCGCGTCGCACGTCGAGGTCGGCGGCGCCCGGCGGCGGCGCCTCGACCGCGACGCCGACGTGCTCGAAGGCGCGGTAGAAGTCGACGGCGTCCTCGACGGTCGTCGCCTCGGTCACTCTCTCGACGCGCTCCGGCGAGAGGCCGTCGCCAGCCGGCCCGGCCTCGACGCTCGCGCGCACCAGCGGGGCGAGCAGGAGGAGACAGCCGAACTGGGCGTTCGTCCCCGCCCGCGCCGCCATCCCGGCGACGGCGCGCTCGAAGGCCCGACCGATCCGGGCCGCACCGTCGCTCTCGGCGGCCAGTTCCAGCCCCTCACGGGCGCCGACCGCCCCGCCGAGGAACGTCTCGAAGCGGAGGTCCGCGAGGTCTCGGTTCCGGTCGACGTTACCGGGCTTCGGGGTCCCGGCCACCTCGAGTAAGAGCGCGAGGGTCGCGTCGTCGACGGGCCGCCGCCCGAGTTCCTCGGTCCCCGTCTGGGTCGAGTCGGAGGTCACGGGCGCGCCTCCGACCGGGGCCGGTCCGCCGGGGCGGGCAACGTCCCCTCGCGCCACGCAGCCACGGCGTCGGCGATCCGCGAGAGGGCCTCCGGGCGGTCGCTCGGTCGCCCGACGCTCACGGCGTCCGCGCCGCACGCGGCGTACTCGGCGACCGTCTCCGCCCCCCGGACCCCGTTGTTCGCGATCACCGTGAGCCCGTCCCGCGGTCGATCGGAGCCGTCGCCCGCCCGTCCCGCGGTTATCGCCGAGACGACCGCCTCCGAGTCCATCGCGTCGACGTGGAGCCAGTCGGCGCCCGCGTCGGCGACCGCGTCCGCGACGGCGACGAGGTCGACGCCGGGCACCTCGGCGCGCACCTTGACGCTCGTCGTCGCCCCCGTCCCGCTCGCGGCGGCCACGTACTCTTGGAGTCGGTCCGGGTCACGGAGCAGCGACTCGCCGCAGCCGACCGCGCGGAGTTCGGGCTGTCGGCAGTGAGCGTTCACCTCGCATATCGCGTCGCGCTCGGCACAGCGCGCCGCCGCCTCCCGGACCGGGGCGACGGTCGCGCTCCGGACGTTGACGCCGGGACGGACCGGGACCGCGGCGAGCCGGTCGAACTGCCGGTCGATCCACGCGAGCGGCTCCTCGGGGAGGAACTCCGAGCGGTCGCGGGCGACGAGGTCGCGCGCGGCGGCCCGGCTGGCCGGATCGAGCGCGATCCCCCCGAGCAGCGCGGCGTCGACGTGGGGGGCCGCGGCCCGCGCCCAGTCGGCGTCGGCCGCCCCGCTGAGGCTGGCGGCGACGAGGAACGGGGCCGGCTCCGCGCCCTCGGCCGGGGTCACTCCGTCACCCCCGCGTCGGAGCCCGCCAGCGCGCGCTCGCACGCCAGCGCGACGCGCTCGGCGTCGTCGGCGTCGTCGATACGCGTGTCGGTGCGTTCGACGTGGCGGTCGGGGAGGGCGGTCGGATCGTCGTCGTCGAGGACGAACGCGTCGGCGAACGGGTACGCCTCGGCGACGCCCGCGGTCGAGGGGTCGCGACCGACGCCGGCCATGAGGTCGGCGGCGGGCCCGGAGAACACCTCGTCGCCCACGAACGGTGAGACGGCGACGACGGGGGTCGCCGCCAGCGCCGCCTCGACGCCCGGCAGCGCGAGCAGCGGGCCGATGCTCGTCACGGGGTTCGAGGGGCCGATCACGACGGGCGCGTCGAGCGCGGCTTCGACTTCGGGGGTCGGCGCCGCGTCGTCGGCCCCACGGAACTCGACGTCGGCGACCGCCGGTTCGGCCCGGTGGGCGACCCAGAACTCCTGGAAGTGCATCGTGTCGCCGTCCGCCGTGTGGATCAGCGTCGCGACCGGGTCGTCGGACATCGGGAGGAGGTCGACGTCGAGCTCGAACGCGGCCGCGAGCGTCCGGATCGCCTCGGTCAGCGTCTTCCCCTCGTCGAGGAGGCTCGTCCGCGTGACGTGGACCGCGCGGTCGCGGTCACCGATCTCCATGAACTCGCCGACGCCGGAGAAGCGCCGCCAGCGAGCGATCTCGCGTCCAGCGGTCTGTGCCTCGTCGTCGAGGTACCGGGGGCCGGTTTCGACATCGACCGCGTCCGCGAGCCGCCGGAGTTCGTCGTGGGTCGCCGTCGTGTCGCCTTCGATCCCCCACCACAGGTCGCGGTCGAGGACGCCGCCGCCGGCGAACAGCACGGTGTCGACGTCGGGGCAGACGAGGTGGCCGCCGAGTTCGACGTCGTCGCCCGTGTTGGCGACGACTGCGATCTCCGAGGGGTCCCACACGCGGGTCGCCCCGTCGAGGAGTTTCGGCGTTCCCGTCCCGCCGGCGAGGAACGTAACCATACGCTGGCAAGGCGGCCGGCGGGTTTGTATCCTCGGCTCCGCGGGCGTCGGGGCGGCTCGGCGTGCCCGGAGCGGAGCTACTTATCAATAGCCGACGCCGCGCCACCGACTACTTATAAGCGATACTCGTCTGCATCGCGTCGGTGTTGAACGCGCTCCCGGCGCCCGCCTCGCCGAGGACGATCACGCCGGCGCCGGCCCCCGTCATCTCGTCGAACTCGTCGACGGCCCGCTCGGCCGCCGCCTGCGCGTCCAAGCCGTCTTCGAGGTGTCCCACGGCCCGCCGCGAGAGCGTCACGCGGGCGATGTCCTCGCCGGCGCCCGTCGCGCTCGCGCCGCCCGCCTCGGTACAGAAGAAGCCCGAGCCGACCTGCGGCACGTCGCCGACGCGCCCGGCGAGCGCGAACGAGCGTCCGCCCGTCGACGTCGCCGCGGCGAACGTCTCCCCGTCGGTCGCGACCGCGCCGACCGTGTCGTGGTCGGGCGCCTCGCGCTCCGACCGCCCGCCCGCCTGATCGTCGCCCTCACCGAACCGCGTCCCGAGCCAGTCGAGGTGCGCCCGCGGCCCTCCATCCGGCGGGTCCGCTTGCTCGTATCGCTCCCGCTTCTCGTCCGTGAGCAGGTCGACGCCGGTCTCGATCCCGAACTCGTCGGCGAGGGCGACGGCGTGGGAACCGGAGACGAGGACGTGCGGCGTCTCCGCGTGGACAACGCGCGCGACGCTGGCCGCGTGTTCCACGCCGGGCATCGAGCAGGCCGCCCCGACCTCGCGGTCGGCCGTCATCACGCCGGCGTCCGTGCGGACGACCCCGTCGGTCTGGACCGCGCCGCCGACGCCGGCGTTGAACCGCGGGTCCGATTCGAGCACGGCGAGCGCCGCCTCGACCGCGTCGAGGGGCGTGTCGGCGTCGACGCCGCGCCGGGTCGCTTCGTCGAGCGTCGCCCGCCTGGCCTTCGGTTCGTCCGGGCGCCCGCCGGCGCCGCCGTGAGCGATGACGCGCATACGCCGACGTGTCGCGGCGCCCGGATAAGCGCGCGGAAAGCGGCCCCCCGACCGCGTCGGTCCCCGAAAGAGGTATGCACGCCGCTCGGAGAGTCGTCACCACGTGACCGACCGCCGAGACGACGCCGACGGCGACGCGCGACCCCCGGCAGCGTCGGCGTCGGCGGGCGCGGCCGACGGTTCGCGCGGACGCTCACCCGCGCTCGGTGCCGCGGTCCGACGCCGCCTCGGAATCGACGTGCGCGCGCTCGCCGTCGTCCGGATCGCGCTCGGCGTCCTCCTCCTCGTCGACCTCGCGCTGCGCTCCCGGAACCTGACCGCCTTTTATACCGACGCCGGCGTCCTCCCGCGCGCGCTGCTCGTCGAGTCGTACCCGCTCGCGGGAGCCTCGCTGTACGCGCGCTCGGGCGAGCCGTGGGCCGTCGCCGCGCTGTTCCTCCTCGCCGCGGTCGCCGCCGTCGCGCTCGCGGCCGGCTATCGGACGCGGGTCGCGGCCGCCGTCTCGTTCGTCCTCCTGGCGTCGCTGCAGGCGCGGAACCCGTTCGTGCTCAACGCCGGCGACACGCTCTTCTGGCAACTGCTCGGGGTGGGCCTGCTGTGTCCGCTCGGCGCTCGGTGGTCGGTCGACGCGGTCCGGAACGCCCGGTCGACGACCGCGAGGAACCCGGACGCGCGTCGGTTCGCCGGCCCTCGGTCGGCCCTGCTCCTCACCGTCGTCCTCGTCGTCTACGTCTCGAACGCGGTCGTGAAACTCCGCGGCGAGGCGTGGCCCGCGGGCGAGGCGGTCGGGACCGTCTTCCGGCTCACGTACCTCCACGGCCCGCTCGGGGGGCTCGTCCCCGAGAGCCCGGCGCTGCTTACGGCCGCCACCTACGGCTGGCTCGCGCTCCTCCTCGCCTCCCCGCTGCTCGTCGCGGCCACCGGGCGCGTTCGGACGGCGCTCGCCGGCGCCCTCGTCGCCGCTCACCTGTCGATGGCGCCCGCGCTGCAGATCGGCGTCTTCCCGCTGGTGTCGGCGACCGCGCTGGTGGCGTTCTTCCCGCCCCCCGTCTGGGACCGGATCGAAGCGGCGGCGGCGCCGGCCATCGAGCGGTGTCGGTCGACGGCCGAGCGCGGACTCGCGCCGGCGGTCGGCGCCACAGCCGCGGCCCGTCCCGGATTAAATGCGCTCCCGGCCCGAGCGACTCGCGGCCGGGTCCTCGACGCCGTCGCCGCGGTCCTCCTCGTCGCGCTGCTCGCGTGGACGGCCACGGGGCTCGGGCTCGTCGACGCCCCGGAGCCGGTCGCGGCGGTGTCGGACCCGGCCGAAAGCGACTGGGACATGTTCGCGCCGGAGCCGCCGTCGACCGACGCCCGCGTCCTCGCGACGGCGACGACCGCGGACGGCGACCGGATCGACGCGCTGTACGGCGACGCGGTCGCGGCGGATCGGCCCCCCTCCGACGCTCGGGGCTACCCCACCGCTCGCTGGCGGAAGCACGTCTCGCTGCTCGCGACCGCCGACGCCGAGCGCGTCGACGCGACCCTCGCGCACCTCTGTGACCGCGCGACGAGGCCCGGCGGCGCGGCGTCGTCGGTGACGCTCTCCGTCGTCGAATTCGCCCCCGACACTCGCCGAGCGGTCGACCGCCGCGACCTCGGCGCGCGACGGTGTCGGTGACGCTCTCGGGCGAGCACGCCGCGCCGTCGACTGACACTTATCAATCCCCCGCCCGAATCGGTCGCCGTGACTGCCACCCAGGATCGCCCGCCGACCTCCGTCCTCCTCCCGACCGTGCGCTGGACCGGCGCCTGCGACGAGGTGGCCGGCCAACTCGGCGCGCGGGACGAACTGCTCGTCCTCTGTGACACCGACGACGACCCGGTCGCGGACCGCCGCGGGACGACGCCGGACGGCGTCCGGATCGTCCTCGCCGGCGAGCCCGAGGGCTGTTCCGGGAAGGCGAACGCCATCGCGGCGGGGATGGAGGCGGCCGCCCACGACCGCATCGTCTGGACGGACGACGACTTCGCACACCCGGACGACTGGCTCGCGACGCTCAACGCCGACTACGAGCGACGCGGACCGACGACGGAAGTCCCCGTCTTCGTCGGAAAGGACCCGCTCTCCAGACTCTTCGAGCCTGCGTACGCTATCGGCGGGACCGCCGCGGTGTTCGCCGGCGGCATCGCCTGGGGCGGCGCGGTGGTCTTCGAGCGCGACGACCTCGCTCGCCCCGAATCGGTCTCCGACGCCGCCGCGGCCGCCGCCGGGCCAGAGGCGGCGCTCCTCGCCGACCTCAGGCGGACCGTCAGCGACGACGGGACGCTCACCGAGTACCTCGACGTGACGGCCGCAAACCGGACGCGGACCGTCCTCGCTGGCGGCTCGATCCGGGGCTCGGTCGAGCGGTTCGTCCGGTTCTTCCGGATCGTCCGGTTCCACGCCCCTCGCGCGGCCGCGTTCGACGTCGCCTTCGCCGTCTCGTCCGCCGTCCTGTGTCTGCTCGCGCCGGTGGTCGGGGCCGGGCTCGTCACCGCCGTCGCGGCCGCGGTGTACGCCCGGTTCGGGGTCCGCCGGGCGACGTTCCTGCTCGCGTTCCCGTCGGTCCTCGTCTCGCCGCCGCTGCTCGCGTACGCGCTCGCTCGCCGGACCTTCGTCTGGGGTGGCCGCCGCTACCGATGGCGGTCGCTGTTCGACGTGGAAGTGCTTCCCGTGTGATATCGCTGCTACCGGCGGATCGCCGTTGATACGGCGGCTACAAACAAAGCGGCAGGCACTTTACGCGGGTCCGTCAACGCACGGACGTTCATGAGCTACGATAAAGTCGACGTCCCCGACGACGGCGAGGCCATCACGCTCGCCGACGAGGAAACCGGCGAGCTGAACGTCCCCGAGAACCCGATCGTCCCGATCATTCACGGCGACGGGATCGGTACCGACGTCGGACCGGCCGCACAGAAGGTACTCGACGCGGCCGCAGAGGCGACCGGCCGCTCCATCGCGTGGATGCGCGTCTACGCCGGCTCCAGCGCCCGCGAGATGTACGACGAGAACCTCCCCGAGGACACCGTCTCGGCCATCCGCGACCACCGCGTCGCGATCAAGGGCCCGCTGACGACCCCCGTCGGCGCCGGGTTCCGCTCGCTGAACGTCGCGCTCCGCAAGACGCTCGACCTGTACGCGAACGTCCGCCCGACCTACCACCTCGACGGCGTCCCGTCGCCCGTCAAAAACCCCGAGGCGATGGACATGATCACCTTCCGTGAGAACACGGAAGACGTGTACGCCGGCATCGAGTGGGAGGCCGGCACCGACGAGTCCGAGGAGGTACGCGACTTCTTAGAACAGGATATGGACGTCGCCGACGTGATCCACGACGGACCGGTCGGCATCGGCGTCAAACCCATCTCCGAGTTCGGCTCGAAGCGCCTCATCCGCGAGGCGGTCGACTACGCGCTCGCGAACGACCGCGACTCGGTCACGCTCGTCCACAAGGGGAACATCATGAAGTTCACCGAGGGGGCGTTCCGTGACTGGGGCTACGAGGTCGCAGCGGAGGAGTACGGCGACGACGTCATCACCGAGGACCAGCTCTGGGAGGAGCACGACGGCGAACAGCCCGAAGGCACGCTCGTCGTGAAAGACCGCATCGCGGACAACATGCTCCAGCAGCTGTTGACCCGCACCGACGAGTACTCCGTCATCGCGACGATGAACCTCAACGGCGACTACATGTCCGACGCCGCCGGCGCACAGATCGGCGGCCTCGGCATCGCGCCCGGTATCAACCGCGGGCACGGTCGCTGTCTCGCCGAGCCGGTCCACGGCTCCGCGCCCAAGTACGCCGGCGAGGACAAGGTCAACCCCACCGCCATGATCCTCTCCGGCCGCGAGATGCTCGATTACCTCGGCTGGTCCGACGCCGCGGACCTCGTGCGCGACGCCGTCGAAGAGACCATCTCCTCGGGTCAGGTCACCTACGACCTCCACCGACAGATCGAGGGCGGCGAGAAGCTCGCGACCAGCGAGTTCGCCGACGCCGTCGTCGAGAACATCGAGAAGCTGTCGTAGACCGCCTTTCGAGCGCTCGGAAATCTTTCGTTTTCGAGGACGTCGGAGACCCCGCCCGAGCGCGGTCTCCGACACGCTGGGTATTTCTCCGCGCCGTCTCCGGAGTCGTTTCTGCCCCGATTCGCTCCGTCCTCAGACATGTCACCACTGCCCACTCGTCGGCCCGCCCAGCCGAGCGACCGTCCGGCGGGTCGACCGTCGTGAGTCACCGTGAGTTCGACTATCGAGCGCGATTCCACACCTTTCGGTAAAATACGCACCTGTGTTTCGCAGCACCGTCTCGGTGGTCGATCACGAATGATCTTTTGTAATATCCTCAGGTATTTATGTTCGTACTCGCATTTGACTAGCGTATGTCTTCACACCGAACACGACGGAAGTTCCTGAAAGCGACGGGTGTTGCCGGCGTCGCCGCACTGGCCGGCTGTAGCGGAAACGGCGGCGACGGCGGCGACGGCGGCGACTCGAACCGTCTGAGCTGGCACGCCGGCGGGACCGGCGGTACCTACTACCCGCTCTCGAACGAGTTCAAGACGGTCGTCGAGGCCAACACCGACTTCTCGCTCAACGTCCAGTCGACGGGCGCCAGCGTGGAGAACGTCGGGAGCCTCGCGGACGGCTCCGCCGACTTCGCGCTGATCCAGAACGACGTCGCCTCGTTCGCGAAGAACGGGACCGGCATCGACGCCTTCCAGGACGAACCGATCGAGAGCCTCCAGGGCGTCGCGACGCTGTACCCGGAGACCATCACGCTCGTCACGCTCGCCGAGAACGACATCTCCTCGGTCGGCGACCTCAGCGGCGCCACGATCAACACCGGCGACCTCGGCTCGGGGACGCAGGTCAACGCGAACCAGATCCTGGAGTCGCTCGGCATCTCCGACTACAGCGAGCAGAACGCCGGCTTCTCGCAGGCGTCCGAACAGCTCGCGAACGGCGACATCGACGCGGCCTTCGTCGTCGGCGGCTGGCCGGTCGGCGCCATCGAGGACCTCGCGAACACGAACGACATCCAGATCGTTCCGATCGCCGGCGACAACCGCGAGGCCGTCAAGTCCGACGCCTCCTGGTTCGCCAACGACACCATCCCGGCGGGCACGTACAGCGGCGTCGACGAGGCCGTCGAGACCGTCGCCGTGCAGGCGATGATCGCGACGAACGCCGACGTGCCGGCCGACACTGTCCAGACGGTCACCGCGGCCATCTTCGACAACGTGGGCGACCTCTCGATCAAGACCGACTTCATCACCGCCGACAGCGCGCAGGACGGGATGTCGATCGAACTGCACGAGGGCGCCGCGGCGTACTTCGACGCCTAACTCACGCCGTCGTGAGCTGACTCGACCCGCCGTCTCGTCGCGGGTCGTTTCGCAACCGTTTCAAACTCGATCACACCACAATCACCCGAAACCATGGGTCACCTTTCTCGCTCGGTCGCGGGCGCCGCGCTCCTCGCAGCCGTGGTGCTCGTCGTCGGCGCGGCGGCGACGGCGCCGGCGGGAGCCGTCCTCGTCGTCGAGGACACCGAGACGGGTGAACAGTACCTCTCGGAGCCGGTCGACTCCGGGAGCACCGTCGCGCTGGAGTACACCCACAGCGTCGAGAAGTCGCGCGTGTACGACGAGTACCGCGTCGACGGCGACACCCTCGTGAACACGCGGATGGAGTTCGAGTCGTACGGGTGGGGGCTCCCCGCGCGCGTCAACGTCACGAACGTCAACGGGACCCTGGTGTACGACCCCGCGGAGCCGATCACGGAACTCGAACGCCTCTCTGTCTCGCCCGGCCGGATAGCCGGTCACACGCTGATCGTCGACGGGCGGGAACACGACCTCGTCGCGGTCAGCAACGGTAACGACGTCACGCTTCACATCGAACGACGCTCGATCCTTGAGATGACCCTATGACTACGACTCACCGAACCGACGGCGGCACCGACGACCCGAACGATGGCGGCCCGCGAGACCCCGGCCCCGGTGGGCCCGCCGCTCCCGGCACGGACGCGCCGCCGGACGACGACGCCATCTCCCGCGAGGAGGCCGACGAACTGATAGACGAGATCGAGCGCCGCCGCTCGCTCCAGGGCGTCGCGGCGGTGGCGGTCGCGGCCATCGGCATCCTGTTTTCGGTGTTCCAGCTGTTCCTCGCCGCCCGCAGTTTCACCTTCACGGTGTGGCTGCCCACCGTCGAGATCGCCGGACTTTCGCTGTCGCCGGTGCGGGTGTCGCTCCAGCTCCTCCAGGCGAACGCGATCCACGTCTCCTTCGCGCTCGTGCTCACGTTCCTGCTGTTTCCGGGGAGCATGGGTGACGGGTTCGTCGCGAAGAACCTCGGCCGCGTCGTGCCGGGGCTCGCCCAGCGGCTCGGCTCGGACAGCCCGGTCACGCGGCTGGCCGCTGGCGTCCGGTCGGTCTTCCGATGGGCGTTCCTCGATCCGGACCGCCAGCGGGTGACGCCGTTCGACCTCGTGTGTATCGCGGCGGCGGTCCTGTCGGCGCTGTACTTCCTCACCGAGTTCGCGGAGATCCAGAACATGCGCGTCTTCGGGATCGACTCGGGGCGCCCGATCACCGAGGTGTACGCCTTCTTGCAGCCGCTCCTCGGCGGCGTGCCGTTCGTGAGCGAGTACTCGTACGCGATGGCGCTCGGCGCCATCGGCGTGTTGCTCGTCTTGGAGGCCACGCGTCGCACTCTCGGGGTCCCGCTGATGATCATCGTCGCCACGTTCATCGTCTACGCCCGGTGGGGGTACCTCATCAGCGGGAGCACCCCCTTCCTCGGGCTGCTCGCGATCCCGGAACTCACCTGGCCGGACATCGTGCAGAACCTCTGGTATAACACCGAAAACGGCGTCTTCGGGATACCGGTCACCGTCTCGGTGAGCTTCATCTACATCTTCATCCTCTTCGGCTCGTTCCTCGAGATGAGCGGGGCCGGCCAGTGGTTCATCGACCTCGCGTACGCGCTCACGGGACGCCGCAAGGGCGGCCCGGCGAAAGCGAGCATCCTCGCCAGCGGCTTCATGGGGACCATCTCCGGCTCCTCCATCGCTAACACGGTCACGACCGGCGCGTTCACCATCCCGCTGATGAAGCGGTCGGGCTACTCGCCCGAGTTCTCCGGCGCCGTCGAGTCGTCCGCCTCCTCCGGTGGACAGATCCTCCCGCCCGTGATGGGCGCGGCCGCCTTCCTGATGGTGCAGTACACCGCGACGCCGTTCGCGGAGATCATCATCCTCTCGACGATTCCGGCGGTCGTCTTCTTCTTCGGCGTGTGGGTGATGGTCCACCTCAAGGCGGTCGAGCAGGACATCGGGGGCGTGGCCGCCGAGGACACCGTCGGCCTCGTCGAACACCTCAAGTACGGCTGGTTCTACCTCGTTCCGATCGGGCTACTCCTGTACTACCTCATCGTCGAGCGGCTCTCCGTCTCCCGGTCGGCGTGGTTCACGCTGGTGGCGCTCGTCGCGCTCATCGCCTTCATCGCCGCGTACAGCAAGGAGACGCGGCTCCGGCTCTTCGGCGTCCTCTCGGCAATCGTGGGCGTCGAACTGGCGAGTTACGTCGTCGCGGGCGTCCCCGTCACCGGGCTCGTGACCGGCGCCGGCGGCGAGGGACTCTCACTCGTGGAGGCCGCAACCGCCGTCACGGCCGGCACCGAGTGGTACGTGATGTTGGCGGGCGTGGTGACGCTGCTCTCCAAGCCGGACCTGGACGCGTCGCTGCTCGAACTCAACCCCGAGATCCGCGAGACCGCGGAAGACCTCGGCGAGCGCACCGGCCGCGACCTCGGCGACAGCCAGCCGTTCAAGCTCGGAACCTTCGTCGTCAAATCGATGGACGAGGGCGCACGAACGGCGGTCCCGGTCGTGATCGCGGTCGCGGCCGCGGGGATCATCCCCGGCGTCATCAGCGTCTCCGGCCTCGGACCGAACCTCACGTCGCTGCTGTTGGCGCTCTCCGGCGGCTCGAAGGTGATCATGCTGCTCGTGACGGCCATCGCGAGCATCATCCTCGGGATGGGGATGCCGACGACGGTCACCTACATCATCCTCATCTCGATGCTGGCGGCGCCGCTCGTCCAGTTCGGGATCCCGCTGCTCGCCGCCCACCTCTACATCCTCTACTTCGGCGTCGTCGCCGACATCACGCCGCCGGTCGCGGTGGCGGCGTACGCCGCGAGCGGGGTTGCCAAATCCGACCCGTTCCAGACCGGGGTTCAGGCGTTCTCGCTGTCGCTAAACAAGGCGATCGTTCCCTTCGCGTTCGTGTTCGCGCCGGGGATCGTCCTGCTCAGAGAGATTCCGGGCATGACGGACGGCAAGCAGTACCAGGTGGTCGGCTTCTCCGACCTCGCCGAGCTGTCTTATTCGATCCCCGAGATACTCATTCCCGTCGTCGGGGTCTTCCTCGGGGTGATCGCGCTCGGCGCCACCGTCATCGGGACGCTGTACACCCGTGTCAGCCGACCCGCCCGAGCGGTGTTCGCGCTCAGCGCCCTGCTGTTGATGGCGCCGGGGATGCTCTCGGACCCCGCCTTCGACATTCTCGGACTCCTCGGCGCCTCGGTCTCGGTCAACGCGCTCCTGTTGGATCTGGCCCTGCGCGGGATCGGATTCGTGCTGTTCGCGCTGTTCGCCCTCCAGAACCGGCGAGCGGCCGACCGCGACGGAGGCAGCGACGCGGGCGCGACCCTCGCCGGCGAGTCAGAGTCGGCGTAAGCGTCGCTCGCTGCGTTTCGTCCGCCGTGCGCTCATCGATTTTCGCGAGTCTCTATTTAAATACGGCCGGCTCTCCACGCGTCGGCACACCGAGTCGCTCAGCCCAACCGCTCGTCCAGAATGAGCCGCGTCTTCGTCGATTTGACCTCGTCCATCTCGCGGGCCTGCGAGATGAGTTCGTTGACGGCGCGGGTGTCCACGGCGTCGACGACTAAGACCACGTCGTCCTCGCCGGACACCTGCCAGACGAAGTCCACCTCCTCCCAGTCGACCATCCGCTCGCCGACGGCCGCGGTGTCGACGTTCATCTCCACCGAGATCTCGATCATCGCCTTCACGTTGCCGGTGCGGGTCGTGACGGTGAACCGCTCGATCACGCCCTCCTCCGTCATGCGGTCGACGCGGTTGCGCACCGTCCCCTCGGAGGTGCCGACGCGGTCCGCGATCTCCGTGTAGGGGGTTCGCGCGTCCCGCCGCAGTATCGAGAGGATCCGGCGATCGAGATCGTCCATACCCCTCCGTCTCGCTCCGCCGACTTACTCGTTACGAATATCGTAACGTATCTACGAACGACGCATTTATTACCCTATACACGTACGTTTCTCGTAATGTCGGACGCCTATATCGCGCTGGCTGACGGTCGCGTGCTCGAAGCGCGCGCTCGCTCGCCGGGGCGCACCCGCGGCGAACTGGTGTTTACGACCGCGTACACCGGCTACGAGGAGTCGCTCACCGACCCCTCCTACGCCGAACAGATCCTCACGTTCTCGTACCCGCTGATCGGGAACTACGGCGTCCGAACTGAACGGTTCGAGTCCGAGTCGGTCCAGCCCCGCGCGGCCATCGCCCGCGAGCTGACCGACGACGTGGCCGACTGGCTCGACGGCGAAGACGTGCCCGCGGTCGACCACGTCGACACCCGCGAGATCGTCACGACCGTCCGCGAGGAGGGCGCGATGGCCTGCGGGATCGCCGCCGGCCCCGACGTCACTCCCGAGGACGCGGTCGCGGAGATGGAGGCGTGCGAGCCGATGAGCGACCACGTCGACATCGGCGCGCAGGTGTCGGTGTCCGAGCCGACCGTCCACGAGGGCGACGGCGTCGCCGACGTGGCGCTCATCGACTGCGGCGCCAAGGGCTCGATCATCACCTCGCTCACCGAGCGCGGCGCGGACGTCCACGTTCTGCCGTACGACGCCTCGCCCGAGGACGTGGCCGACATCGATCCCGACATCCTCTTCGTCTCGAACGGCCCCGGCGACCCGGAGAACTTCGTCGCGGCGCAGGCCGTCGTCGACGCCTTCGCCGGCGACCTCCCGATGGCCGGCATCTGTCTCGGCCAGCAGGTCATCACGAGCGCGCTCGGCGGGTCGACGGAAAAGATGATGTTCGGCCACCGCGGCGTCAACCAGCCGGTCAAG